>Ga0209415_10000453_pt1 | contig 76008 bp, 66 predicted proteins | sample PeaSoiSIISIP2007_FD_187696 | JGI IMG/M metagenome (GOLD analysis project Ga0209415, IMG submission 187696) | Peat soil microbial communities from Weissenstadt, Germany - SII-SIP-2007 (SPAdes) (version 2) | ecosystem: Environmental > Terrestrial > Soil > Wetlands > Peat | place: Germany...
GCGAAATGTCTCCCGGTTCATAGGGTGACATTTTCACTGGGCCGTTAAGGGGTGACAGAATTATTGGGCTAAGACACGAGTCTGGTTGTTGCTTGACAACTCCGTAACCCGCCATATACGGTATCCGTTTGCGTCGCGTGCTTCGAGAACACCGTGCGGCCCACACGCCGCCGCGAATCCTGAGATTTGGAAGCCGATCCCTGTTGGTAACGGAGGAGATGAGGAATGCCGCATAAGCTGAAAAATATTCTGGCGAAGGTGCCGAGCGACATCGATATCGCCCAGGCTGCCACGCCGATCCCGATCGATAAGATCGCCGCCGAAGCGGGCATCCTCCCGGACGAGCTCGAGCTCTACGGCAAGAACAAAGCCAAGGTACGCCTGTCGGTCCGCGACCGCCTGAAGGACGTCCCCAACGGGAAATACGTTGTGGTCACAGCGATCACGCCCACTCCCCTCGGCGAGGGCAAGACGACCACGACGGTTGGTCTCAGCCAGGCGCTGGGGGCGCATCTGGGCAAGAAGGTCTTCACGTGCGTGCGGCAGCCGAGCCAGGGACCGACGTTCGGCATTAAGGGCGGCGCCGCCGGCGGCGGCTACAGCCAGATCATCCCGATGGAGGAGTTCAACCTCCATCTCACAGGCGACATTCACGCCATCACGGCCGCCAACAATCTGCTCGCCGCCGCGATCGACACGCGCTGGCTTCACGAAAACACGCAGAAGGATGAAGCGCTCTTTGAGCGTCTTTGTCCCCCGGCCAAGGACGGCAGCCGCCGGTTTTCTCCTGTCATGCTGCGCCGTATGCGCAAGCTCGGCATTTCAAAGACCGACCCGAATACCTTGACACCGGAAGAGCGCAGCCGTTTTGCGCGCCTCGATATCGATCCTGACAGCATTACTTGGCGCCGCGTCACGGACACGAACGACCGCATGCTGCGCCAGATCACCATCGGCCAGGGCCCGGAAGAAAAAGGCGCGACCCGCGTGACCGGTTACGACATCGCCGTCGCCAGCGAGATTATGGCGATCCTCGCTCTCACCACCAGCCTCGCCGACATGCGCGAGCGGCTGGGCGCGATGGTGATCGGCACCAGCAAAGCGGGCGAAGCGATCACGGCGGATGATATCGGCGTGGGCGGCGCGCTCACCGTGTTGATGAAGGACGCGATCTATCCCAATCTGATGCAGACGCTCGAGGGCACGCCGGCTTTCGTTCACGCCGGACCGTTTGCGAACATCGCGCACGGCAATTCATCGATCGTGGCCGATCAGCTCGCCCTTAAGTTGGTCGGGGCGGACGGATTCGTGCTCACGGAAGCGGGATTCGGCGCGGATATTGGCATGGAAAAGTTCTTCAACATCAAGTGCCGGTATAGCGGCTTGATCCCCAATTGCGTCGTTCTCGTGGCCACGATTCGCGCGCTCAAGATGCACGGCGGCGGCCCGAAAGTCGTGGCTGGCCAGCCACTGAACCACGCCTACACGGAAGAAAATCTGGAGCTACTGGAAAAGGGCTGCGCCAACCTTAAGAAGATGATTCAAAACGCGCGCCTCTTCGGGATTCCCGTGGTCGTCGCAGTGAACCGTTTTCACCACGATACGAAGGCCGAGATCGATCTCGTCCGAAAACTTGCCGTCGAGGCGGGCGCGAGCGACGCCGTCATGGCAAATCACTGGGCCGAAGGCGGCGCGGGCGCCGTGGAGCTCGGCAAGGCTGTGATCGCGGCGTGCGAAAAGCCGAGCAAGTTCCAGTTCCTCTATCCGCTGGAAATGAGCATCAAGGGGAAAATCGAAACGATCGTGAAGCAAATGTATGGCGGCGCGGGTGTGGAGTACTCTCCGGAAGCCGAGAAGAAGATCGAGCTCTACAACCGCCTCGGCTTCGACAAGCTGCCGATCTGCATGGCCAAGACGCATCTGAGCCTGAGCCACGATCCGAACCTGAAGGGTGCGCCCACCGGCTTCATCGTTCCCGTGCGCGACATTCGTGCAAGCGTCGGCGCCGGATTTCTCTATCCGCTGCTGGGCACGATGAGCACGATGCCGGGACTTTCCACTCGCCCCGGGTACTACGAGATCGACATCGACCTCGCCACGGGCCGCGTCATCGGCCTGTCCTGACGAAGGGCGCGTTTAGACTGTTCAAGTCGCCAGCCATCACTGCCGATGCCGCCAGACCGACGACAAACAGGGAAGGTCCTCATTCGCCGCGCCGCAATCGAGCGGCGCGTTCGCGAAGTGGCGCGCGAAATCACGCGCGATTTCAAAGGCCAGCGCGTTCATTTGGTGGGCGTCCTCAAGGGAGCCTGTTTTTTTCTCGCCGATCTCGCCCGGGAAATTGACCTCGAGACCTCGATTGATTTCATCGCTGTCGCAAGCTACGGCCGCGGCAGGGAGACCTCGGGCCAAGTGCGCCTGCTCAAAGATCTCGATAGCAGCATTGCCGGGCTCAACGTGATCGTCGTCGAAGACATCCTGGACACCGGTCTCACCCTCAACTATCTGCTGCGTCTTTTCAAGCAGCGCCGCCCAAAGACTCTTCGTGTCGCCGCGTTTCTCGACAAGCCTTCCCGCAGGGTGCAGCCCGTGCAAGCCGACTACACCGGATTTACGATTCCGAATAAATTCGTGGTCGGATACGGCCTGGACCACGCCGAGCGCTTCCGGAACCTAAAGGACGTCTGCGTCCTCCCTCTGACGCGGCAGTAGAAGCGGGACCGCTTGGATGCGTTCAATTCGCCCGGACCCTCATTGCGCGCCTGTTATAATGGGCCGTCTCGTCCCGGTCCGCGAGCAATCGAGGTTATGCTCCCGCATTCTGGGGTGCTGCGTCGCGCCGGAATCTGGGCGTACTCGTCAGACTACAATGGACTCGACCGAGCTCAATTCGGCGCCGGAAATCTCTGCGGACACGCTGGCCGTCCTCGCGGAAATCAGCCACGAGATCAACGCGTCGCTGAACCTGGACCAGGTGCTGGCCAGCGCGGCCCAGCAGGTCAAGCGGCTCCTCGAATATGAGATTTTCTCGGTTCTCTTGCCCGAGGAAGGCACCAGCAATCTCTACGTCCGATTTGCCATCGGGCACCGCCCGGAGGTGATCGAGCACTGGCGCATTCCCATGGGCGACGGGATCATCGGCGCCGCCGCCACGACGGGCCAAGCGATTCGCGTCGGGGACGTGCTGAAGGATCCGCGCTATCTTCCCGCGGTAGAGGAGGTCCGCTCGGAGATGGCAGTGCCGCTGGTCGTCCGCGGACGCGTGATCGGCGTAATGGACATCGAAAGCCGCCAGCCGGATTATTTCACACCAACCCAGCAGACCATCCTCACGCTGGTCGCCAGCCGCATCGGCACTGCCGTTGAGAATGCACGCCTCTTCGAGAGCGCGCAAAAGCAGGCGGAGACTTTGCTGCTCCTCAATGAAATTGGCCGTGAAGCGAGCGCCACGCTCCAGGTGGAAGAAGTCTTGCGCCGGGCAGCGGAGCTGACCAAGCGCCTGATCGACTATCAGATTTTCAGCATTCTGCTGTTTGACGAAGCCGCCGCCGTCTTTCGCCACCGCGTCACCGTGAAATTCGGCCAGCGCGTGCAGGAGAAGTCCGTCGTGCCCGCGCACGAAGGAATCGTCGGCGCGGCCGCGAAACTCCGCCGGCCGGTCTTCGTCCCCGACGTGTCGCTCGACCCGCGTTATCGGATGGTGAATCCCGAGACGCGCTCCGAACTTGCCGTGCCCATGATCCACAAGACCCGCGTGGTCGGCGTGATGGACCTGGAGAGCCCGCAACTGAATTACTTCACGCCGGATCACGTCCAGGTGCTTTCGATCCTTGCGGCGCATCTCGCGGTCTCCATTGAAAATGCGCGCCTCTACGAGCAGGTGGCGCGCGACGAGAGCCGCATGGAGCGCGACCTCAACGCGGCACGCCGCATTCAGGGAGCGCTGCTCCCCCGGTTGCCCGGTCCGGAATTTGGGCTTGATATCGCCGCGCGCGTCGTCTCGTCGCGCGAGCTGAGCGGTGACCTCTATGATTTTCTCCGCTACGGTGCGCAGGACCTCGGGGTCGCTTTCGGCGACGTCAGCGGGAAGGGAAGCGCAGCCGCACTTTACGGCGCCGTCGCCGTCGGCACGCTTCGCAGCCTGGGCTCGCAGAAGCCCCGGCCGGCCACCATGCTCCGTGCCGTCAACGGCTTTTTGGGCGAGCGCCTGATCGAGGGCCGCTTCATGACCCTTTGCTTCGCTACGTGGAATCGTCGGCGCCGCCGACTGCGGGTCGCGAATGCGGGCCAGGAGCAGCCGCTCCTCTATCATGCAGGGCGCTGCGAAAAAATCCCGCTGGCGGGATTTCCAGTGGGGATTTTTGAGGAAGTGACCTACGACGAAGGAACCTTCCTGCTCGATCCGGGCGATATCGTGGTGTTTTATTCGGATGGAGTCGGCGACGCCCAAAATCGGGCGGGCGATTTCTTCGGCTACGGCCGCGTTGCGAAGATTATCACCGAAAACCTGAGCTCATCGGCGGACGGGATCGCCGACCGCATCCTGGAGGCCGCGGACGCATTCACCGGCGGCCAGCATCCAATCGACGATCGCACCCTCGTCGTCCTCAAGGTGAATTGACCGTCCCCGAGCCGGCGGATTAGCGCTCACCCCACTTGAGTTTGCTGCGCAGTACCTCGAAGTACGTCTTGCTCGGCGGGCGGACCAGCGCCACGCGGCTCTTCGATTTCGTGATCGTGACGCGGTCCTTCGGCTTGAGCTGGAATCCGATTTGTCCGTCGAGTGTCACGTACACCGGTTCCTCCGCCGGCGTAAAATCCACGTCGATGCGCGCCGTGTCGGGGACGACCAGCGGCCGGTTGGTCAGCATGTGCGGGCAGATCGGCGTGATCACAAATGCGTCGAGCTCCGGATCGACAATCGGCCCTCCCGCGGCCAGCGAATACGCCGTCGATCCCGTCGGCGTCGCGACAATCAACCCGTCGGCGCGATAGCGCCCCACGTGGTTTCGGTCCACGTATACGTCGAAATCGAGCATGCGTGCCATTGCGGATTTGTTGGCCACCGCATCGTTCAGCGCGCATTGCCGCTCGGCCGGTTGCCCGCCGCGCAGGATTTCGGCATCGAGCATCATGCGTTCGCTTGTCCGATGTTTTCCTGCGAGGACCTGCTCAAGCAGGGGATAGAGTTCGTCAAGCGTCACACTGGTGAGGAACCCCAGCCCGCCTAAATTGACCGCCAAAATCGGAACATTGTGGCTTCCTAGCGCGCGAGCCGCCGAAAGCAGAGTGCCGTCGCCTCCCAGCACGATCAATAGTTCGATCTTCGCGCCCAGCGCATCTCGCGCGAGCGCGGGTGCTGGCAAATCGATGCAGGCCTGGGTTTCTTGATCGATGAAAACGTCGATCTTGCGCTCCCGCAGCCATGCGATCAGCGGAGGGACCACGGAGGACACGATGTCCCGAATCGGTTTGCAGATGATGCCGGCTGAGCGAATCATCGGTTTGGACGCAGCATTCTATTCTACTCGCGGCGCCGCGCGTGCAGAAAAAACTCCTGGTTTCCTTCCGAGCCCGTAATTCGGCTTGGCTTCACGCCGATGATTGCCAGGCCCGCTTCGGCTGCGGCGAGGCGAACGCCCTCGATAGCCTTCTCATGCAGCGCCGCGTCGCGCACGATTCCGCCACGGCCCACGTCGCGTTTTTGAAGCTCGAACTGCGGCTTGATCAGGATCAGAAAATCCGCGCAGGTCGAAGCGATGGGCACGATCGCAGGCAAAATCTTGCCGACGGAAATGAACGACACGTCCACCACCAGAAGATCAGCCGCCTCGCCGACGTCCTCCGGCCGCAAATAGCGCGCGTTTCGCTCGATGGTCACAACGCGCGGGTCTTGCCGGAGCCTCCAAGCCAGTTGTCCGATCGTCACATCCACGGCATGCACGCGGCGTGCCCCATGTTGCAGTAGGCAATCTGTGAATCCGCCGGTCGAGCTTCCCACGTCGAGACAAACTTTGTCCTGAGGGCTGACGCCGAAATCCTCGAGCGCGCCTTCGAGCTTCAATCCTCCGCGGCTCGCATAGCGCAGTGTTCCACCAACAACCTCGATTCGGGAATCTGTCGCGATCTGGGTTCCCGCTTTTTCGGCCCTCGCGCCGTTTACGCGAACTTGCCCCGCCAGCAGCAGTGCTTGCGCGCGCTCCCGCGAAGGCGCCAGGCCTCGCTCTACAAGCAGCACGTCGAGCCGAGCCTTGCCCGGCTTAGATTTCTTGGTCTGAGGGGCACCGCGAGGCTGACGGTGAGAGGCTTTCATCTTCAAATCACGAACGTCGCGCGACGAGAAACTCGCAGAGCTGTCTGAGCCGCGCCGCTCGCTCGCTGTACGGGGCAATCTCGGCGATAGCCTTCGCTTCCAGGTCGGCGGCAATGGCGCGCGATTTCTCGATTCCATAAAGCGCCGGATACGTCGCCTTCTTCTGCGCCTGATCCTTCCCGGCCGTTTTTCCGAGCGCCGCGGACGACTCCTCCACGTCGAGTAGATCGTCCACCACTTGAAATGCCCAGCCGATGTTGTCGCCGAAGCGGCGTAGTCGCTCGACGTCTCCGTCCCCGGCGCCGCCGGAGATGGCGCCCGCGACGATCGATCCGCGAATCAGCGCCGCTGTCTTCGACCGGTGGATGTACTCAAGCGTCGCGGCGTCCGGCGCCTTCCCCTCGGCCTCGAGGTCCGCCACTTGCCCGCCGACCATGCCGTTGACCGTCCCCGCCGCCGCCGCAACCTCGGCGATCACCCGTGCGCGCCGCGCGGGCTCGAGCGGAGCGCAGGCCAGCGTCTGAAATGCAAGCGTCAGCAGCGCGTCGCCGGCCAGAATCGCGATCGCCTCGCCAAAAACCTTGTGGTTGGTCGGCTTGCCTCGCCGCAGATCATCGTTGTCGAGAGCGGGCAGGTCGTCGTGAATCAGCGAATATGTATGAATGAATTCGAGCGCGCATCCTGCGTGAATGGCCCCTTCGAGATTTTCCGTGAACATGCGCGCCGATTCCAGGCACAACACCGGCCGAATCCTCTTTCCCCCCGCGGACACGCTGTACCGCATCGACTTGTGAATCGAGGGAGGCTGGGTATTTTCGGGAGGGAGTAACTTCTCTAGGGCCGCTTCAATCGCGGCGCGATCGGCTTCGTAGAAATCGGGGAGCCTCATGTTTGCAGCTTCGCGGGAAGGGAACTGTGGAGCGCGGGGCACAACGAGCGGCGCGGGCTAGGAAGATTCATCTTCGGGTTCGAACGGTTCCGCGGCGATCTTGCCGTCCGCCTTCTTCAAAAGGATTTCCACGCGGCCTTCCGCTTCTTCGAGCTGTTTCTGGCACTCGCGCGAAAGCTTCACGCCTTCCTCGAACAGTTTCATGGCTTCGTCGAGAGCGAGGTCCGTGCTCTCGAGCCGCTTTACGACCTCTTCGAGCCGGGCGAGCGACTTCTCGAAATCGCCCTTTTTCTGAGGCTCGGCTGCCTTGTTCGTGGCTGAGCTCATTTCGCTCCGTGATCCGGCTTTCGAATCGATCGCCGTCAATGTGCGTCAGCATTCTAGCGCACGTCACAGAACGTCAACAATGCCTTATGCGAACTTGCGCTTTCGCCCTTGATGGATAGACAATCGGCCCATGGCACTCGAATTCACCACGTCCTATCTCGCGGACACCCTCGCGATTCTGCGCTATTACAAGAAACTCGGCGAGCAGGCCATGGCGCAGGTCTCGGACGCCGCGCTCACGGCCGCGATTGACCCGGAGTCGAACTCGATCGCCATCATCGTCAAGCATCTGTCCGGCAACATGCGCTCGCGCTGGAGGGATTTCCTCACCTCCGACGGCGAAAAGCCCTGGCGCAACCGCGACTCCGAATTCGAAGCACCGCCCCAGACGCGCGCCGAAATCCTGGCGATGTGGGAAGCGGGATGGAAAGCTCTGCTCGGAACGCTCACTTCGCTGACCGACGCCGACCTGAACGGCACCATTCGTATCCGCGGCGAACGCCATTCGGTGATGCAGGCCATCAACCGCGGCACGACGCACTGCTGCTATCACGTGGGCCAGATCCTGTTTCTCGCGAAACATCTTGCGAGCAACCAGTGGACTAGCCTGAGCATTCCGCGCGGCAAGTCTGCAAACTTCAATGCTCGCGTGAACGCCGGCGAGCTTTCGCAGCGCTAGTCCCGCCGCGTCCGCGCTCACCTCCTTCGGCCCAACCCGGGTTCGGATCGCCCCGGAATCACTCGGCAGGCCGCCGATATCTCAATAGCTCCCGTGGATTTCTCCCGTTGTACATTCCGTCTTGTTAGAATCGCTGGAGTTGGCGGATACCCGGGCTTTGAGGGCTTCCGGACGATGAGCGCACTCCATCTTTTTGGCATTGTTTTCCTGATCGGCATGAACGCCTTTTTCTCCGCGGCGGAGTTTTCGCTCGTGGCGGTCCGGCTTTCGCGCGTCCGGCAACTCGTGGCGAAGGGCGATCCCCGGGCCAAGATCGTCGAACATCTCATCGGCGACTTGAGTCGCGTCGTCTCCGGCGTTCAAGTGGGGATCACGATCGCGAGCCTGCTGCTCGGCTATCTCGGTGAGATTACTCTGGCGGCGGTTGTCCGGCCCTTCGTCGAGCAGGTCGCGCGCCCGTGGGCCCCGGCCGTCGCTCACATCGTCGCGCTCATTCTCGTATTCGGCCTGCTCACCGTGTTACAGGTCATCTTTGGCGAACTCGTCCCCAAGAGCCTCAGCCTGGCCCGCGCCGAGCGCGTGGCCCTCCTGATCGCGCGGCCGTTCCACTGGTTCCTGAACACGTTCCGCTGGGCGATCGATCTGTTGGACGGCACCGCTGAAAAAATCGTCGGCGTTCTCGGCGTGGTCTCACGCCATAGCCACACGATCGTGCGTTCCATCGAGGAATTGCAGGTGATGATCGAGCAGGCGCGCGACCACGGTCTCCTGCCGGCGGGCGAGGCGCGTTTCATTCAGAATGCGCTCGAGCTGGGGCAGGTGCAGGTTCACGAGCTGATGGTCCCGCGTCCGGACATGCACGCCCTGCCCGCGGACGCCAGTTTGGACGACACGATGAGCATGTTCGCCACGACGCAGCGCTCGCGCCTGCCTGTGTATGAGAGCTCGCTCGACCACATCCTGGGCTTCGTGCACATCAAGGACGTGATTTGGATTCTCCTCGATCGCGCTCGCCGCGCCGATGAGCATTTGCCCGCTCCTCCATTCCAGTTGAGAACCATGCTCCGCGACGTTTTGATCGTCCCCGAGACCAAGCCTGCAAGCGAGCTCCTCGTCGAATTTCGCTCCCGCCGCACCGGCCTGGCCATGGTCGTGGACGAGTTCGGGAGCATTCTGGGGCTGGTCACCATGGAAGATATCCTCGAGCAAATGGTCGGCGAGATTCACGATGAGTTCGACGTCGTCGAACGGCCGCTGGTGCTGGCGGACGGCTCGATGATCTTCGACGCGGCCATGAAAGTCCGCGATCTCGAGACGCAGTACAACATCGTGCTGGCCGACGACTCGTCCTACGAAACGGTGGGCGGATTTGTTCTCAGCAGACTCGGATTCATCCCGCGGGGCGGCGAAAGCTTCGAGGCCGATGGCTATCGGTTCACCGTGATGGAGATGGATCGCCGGCGCGTCTCCCGCGTGAAGATCAAGCCGCTCCAGCCTTTGATAGAAGCCCCGGCTCCCCAGCCGCGGGCCGCGTCACCCGCCGCGAAAGAATCCACTCCGGTCGTTGCCACGAAGGAGCGCCGCAGGAAATGATTCGCTACATTTCGCTGCGGCTTGCGTTTGCGCTCCCGGCGCTCTGGCTCATCGTCACGCTCGTGTTCCTGCTCGCGCATATCGTTCCGGGCGATCCCGTGCAGCAGATGCTCGGGGAAGGCGCGCGCGCGGAGGATTTGCAGCAATTGCGTCACGCCCTGCGGCTCGATATGCCCGTGTCCGCGCAGTATGTGCACTACCTCTCCGGAGTTCTTCGCGGCGATCTCGGCGAATCGTTTCGTTTCCGGGAGCCTGTAACGCGAGTCGTCCTCGAGCACTACCCGGCGACGCTTGAGCTGGCCTTTGTGGCGCTGCTTGTTTGCGCGGCGATCGGCATTCCCGCCGGCCTCCTCGCGGCTGAGCGCCGCGGTACTTCGACCGACCGCGCTGTCGGCGTGTTCACGCTCTTGGGCCTTTCTGTCCCGAACTTTGCCCTCGGACCGGTGCTGATTCTCGTGTTTTCCGTGATTCTCGGATGGCTGCCTGTCTCCGGCCGCGGCGGTCCGGCGCACCTGGTCTTGCCGGCAATCACGCTCGGCGCCGCCCTCGCCGCCATATTGACGCGCATGGTTCGCACGTCCGTCATGGAGGAACTTTCGAGCGACTACGTTCGCACGGCTCGCGCCAAAGGCCTTTCGGAATCCGCCGTCCTCTTTAGGCACGCCTTTCGCAACGCTCTGATCCCGATCCTGACAATTCTGGGATTGCAGTTCGGCACGCTGCTCGCCGGCACGATCGTCACCGAAACGATTTTCTCCTGGCCCGGAATCGGCCGCCTCGTGGTGCAGGCGATTGGCGCGCGCGACTATCCTCTGTTGCAGGGGTGCATTCTGCTGATTGCCGTTTCCTATGTCATCGTGAATCTCTTGACGGACCTCGTGTACGCGCTCGTCGATCCGCGGGTGCGCGTCGAATGAGCGGTCTTCGCGAATTCCTTCGCCAAAGCGGACCGGGGCGGTGGGGCCTCGCGCTGACCCTGCTGCTCGTCATTCTCGCCCTCGCCGCGCCGTGGCTCGCGCCAGCCGATCCCGCAGTGCAAGACCTTCCCACCCGCCTCGCCGGCCCCAGCGCCGCGCACTGGATGGGCACCGATGAACTAGGGCGCGACATTCTTTCGCGGACTCTCTTCGGCGCGCGCGTTTCGATGCTCGTCGGCGTCAGCGTGGTTCTGGGCGCGGGAATTGTGGGTCTGGCGATCGGCTCGCTCGCGGGCTATTGCGGCGGATGGTTCGACCGGCTGGTGAACATCGTCCTCATCAATGCGTTTCTGTCGTTCCCCGGAATCCTTCTCGCCATCGCGCTGGCCGCCTTCCTCGGCCCGGGCATCGGAAAAGTGATCCTCGCGCTGATCGTCACCGGCTGGGCCGGTTACGCGCGCCTGGCCAGGGCGCAAATCCTGCAGGCCAAGGAAATGGAGTACGTGCTGGCCGCGCGCTCGCTCGGCGCCTCGCCCGCGCGCATTCTGCTGCGCCATCTGCTGCCGAATATTCTTCAGCCCGTGCTGGTGCAGGCCACCGTCGGCATGGCGGGTGCGATCCTAGCGGAATCCACGCTGAGCTTCCTCGGCGTCGGAGTCCTCGCGCCGATGGCAAGCTGGGGCGCCATGCTTAACGACGCGCGCAGCCATCTCTTCGACGCGCCGCACATGGTCATCTTTCCCGCGCTCGCCATCATGGCCGCCGTCCTCGCTTTCAATCTTCTCGGCGACGCGCTTCGCGACTGGATGGACCCCCGCATGCGCTCCTATCTGATTGTCACTTCGCTGGCTCGCTGACTGCTTCCTGCGGATTTGTTGCGAGGTATTCCCGTAGAGTAGTTGCCCTGCTTTGAATTCCTCTGCGTTCTCTGCGTCTCTGCGGTGGGCGGGTAGTTTTGATTTCTCTATGCTTTATTGTTCCCTCTGTGTCTCTGTGGCTAGCTCCTAGCTCAGCTCGACAGTCACTTCCGCGCCGCGCCCGGCCCCGACTGCCCGCGCCGCGCTGCCTTTGTTGACGGAAATCTCCAAATATCCGCTCGAGCCGATCACTCCGACCGCCTCGCCCGCCGGCCCCTGCGCGAATGTCGGCACGACTTTCGTGATCGCCGCGTTCCCCGCGCGAATCGTGAATTTGCCGTCCGTCGAAGCGAGCGCGGGCACTTCCGTCGGCGTCAGGTTCGTCACCAGGTTGCCGAACTGATCGACCCGCAGCACGATGCCTTTCACGGTGTTGCCCGCGGTCTTCGGCTTGGGAATCGCGAATCGCACGAAATCGGTAATCGATTCGCCGAACGCCGCCGTCTGCCAGGATTTCGAAAGCCACGCGCCTACTGGAGCAAAGATATCCCGCCCATGAAACGTCTTGCTCACCGGCTGGCGAAAATAGTGTTCCGAGATGATGTTCCAGACGTACAGGGCCTCCGTCTGGTCGTACACGGACGAGAGCACGCCGTTGTCGGGCGCCACGAAGTAATGCTGATCGCCCGCGACAAGAATCGGCCGCCGCTCGGTTCCGACTCCGGGGTCCACCACGACGATATGAATCGTTTTCGGCGGGAAATACTTGTAGGCCTGTCCGATCGTGAGAGCGCCGTCGAGCAGATCGTGGGCCAGCACGCTGTGCGTGATGTCCACCACGTTGACTTCGGGATTGATGCTCAGGATCACGCCCTTCATGACCCCGACCAGATGGTCGCTCGTGCCGTAGTCCGTCGTCAGCGTAATGATGGGCCGCGCCAAGGTTGGCTCCTGTTTTCGCTCGGGCGCGCGAAGGGAACTGCCGCGCGTCTCCTGACGACTCTAGCGGAGCCCCACGCCCCGGTCAAAGCCATCCGCCGTGCCCTGCCGCGATTGAGTAACGCATGGCTAACTGCACATGTGGATGTTCGAGGAGTTGATTCGGAAGGGCGGGGCTTCAGCCCCGCCGTAATTCGCGCCCAAGAAAATGGGCTTTCGCGGTTTTTGCGTCCCGATGGTTTGTATCGGGAAGCCCCTGAAGCCGAGCTAATTCGGGGGATGACTGCCTCGAAGTTACGACATTTACTCCTCGATGAGGTCGATCTCGCCCACGCCGCCGTGAACGGTCAGGTCGATCGAAGTGGGAGTCTTCCCGTAAACGTCGTTGACGTAGGCGCCGCCTTCACGCCCAAACCTGGAAGCGTTGATGGAGCCAATCCCGCCGGACGCTTCGACGCGCACGCCCACGTCCTTTGGCAGACGAATCGTCGCGCGCCCGGCGCCGCCCTCGATGTCCCCCCGGAAGCTCGTTTTCCGCTCCCCGGTCAGGTCCAGATTCAATTCGCCCGCGCCCATGTGAATATCCAGTCCGCTCAAATTCATCCCGTTGAGCCGCAGGTCGTCGCGGCCTGCGCCCATTTGGATCCGCAGATCAACCGGCACGTCGTTGTTGAAGTGTAGGTTCCAATCGTTGTGCTCGTTTCCAAAGGGCGTGTGAATCTGATTCTGCGTCACGTTCAGTTGGCCGTGATCGCCGGACACCACGTACTCCACTTTCGGTTTCTCGCTTATCCCGTCGTATTCAAAGTCTGCGTCGAGCAGCCGGCTCGATCCTCCCGTCAAGGTCAGCGCGCCCGCGGAAATTTCCAGGTCTGCGCTCACCGATTTCGCGCCCTGTATCTCGACCGCTTGCGTGTCGTGCAAGTACGCGCCCCAGGATCGATCGTTCCAGCCCCGTCCGCCATGCCAGCCCCAGCCGCCGTGCCACGCGGGACCTCGATGCCACGCCGCGAAAAAGAAGAATACGAGGAGAATCGTCCACGCAATGCCGGTCCCGGAGACCCATGGCCCGATCGCCCGATCGGGATGCTCGTGAGCGTAGTAGCTGTCCCATATTTTCCCCAGGCCGATTGAAATCAAAATCAGAGGCCAGTAGCGATAGAGAATCGGCCAGGGATCGAAGCTGGGATACAAGTTAAACGCCAGGAACAAACCGCCAAGCATGATCAGCAGAATCGGTCCCACAAATGATCTGTGCCGCGGCCTGCCCATCTGTGGTCCTGTTTGTCCCATCGTACACCTCTCTTGCCTGATGATACGCAGTCGCGCGCCAAAATGTTTCACGACCCACCTTGCCTCGGGCGTCGTGATATTTTTGAGAATCGCCAGTCCCAATGTAAACTGACTCGCGCGTTTGCGTTGCGATTACGGGCCCAGTGCAGACTACAAGCGACGCAGCGCCAGGAGACGGGGAATGATACGACCGGCTGCGACGTTCATTGGCGTTTTTCTTGCTTTGGGATTTGGGGCTGCGGCTCAGGCGCCTGCACCGCTCAGTCTCGCGACGAAATATGAAATGCCCGATTCCGTCAAAGGTCGGTTCGACCACCTCGGCGTTGATGTGCGGGGCAATCGGCTTTTTCTTGCGGCGGAGACCGATCACGAGGTTCTGGTGCTCGATCTTCGCAATGGCAAATTCATTCGCGCCATCGAGGGCATCCAGATACCGCACACGATCTTTTGCCGTGAAGATCTCAATCGCATCTACATAACCGACGGCGGAGCCGGTGAGCTGAAGATCTACGATGGGAAGAGCTATGACCTGCTCAAAACTGTGCCGCTCAAAGTCGATGCCGATTCCATCGGCTACGATCCGGCCACGCACTATCTTTACATTGACAGCGGTGGCGGCGAAGCCCACGAGACGTTCTCAATGTTTAGCGCCGTCGATACGGCTTCCGGCGAAAAAGTCGCCGATATCCAGATTGACGGCGACACTTTGGAAGCAATGGCGCTCGAGACTTCGGGCCCCAGGATCTATGTGAATAACCGGGCGAAAAACGAAGTGAGTGTCATTGACCGCCAGACGCGTGCGCTCGTGGCGAGCTGGCCCGTGACGCTGGGCAAGGTGAATGTTGCGATGGCGCTCGACGAACCTGCGCATCGCCTTTTTGTGGCCTGCCGCAGCGGACAGATCGTGATTTTCGACACGCAAACCGGGAAGGAGCTCCAAGCGCTTCCCATCGCCAAAGGCGTGGACGACCTGATCTTTGATCCTGCCAGCAAACGCATCTACGCGTCCTGTGGTGCGGAGCAAGGCTCAACCGCCGTGTACCGCGAGGACGATGCGGACCATTACACATCGATTGGACAGATTCCTTCCGGTCCGGGTGGGAAAAACGAACTCTTGGTCTCCCAGTTGGGGCGCTATTTTGTCATCGTGCCGCCGCGGGCGAACGCGGCTGGCGAAGTCTACGTCTACACTGTCCAGTGATCGCGTGAGGCGAAATCCAGAGCACGCGGCACGATCAAATCGATCGGGCCAACAAATGAGCCGTGCCGCCAATCGTCTGACCCTACCATCGCATACCCTACTTTGACATCATTTCGTCCCCGTAGGCACCTTCTGCTTCAGTTCTTCAAACCAGTTCAGCACGACAGGGCATGAGTCTTGCCGGAATCTTCGGGACCATAGATCGAAGCGATGTTGGGGTGATTTAGCGAGGCGAGGACCTTCGCCTCGCGCTGGAATCGTGCCATGCGCTCCGCGTCGCGCGCGAACGCTTCCGGCAGGACTTTCAGCGCCACATCGCGCCCGAGCTTTGCATCCCGCGCGCGGTACACCTCGCCCATGCCGCCCGCACCAATTGGCGCGAGAATTTCGTAAGGCCCGAGTTTTGTCCCGACCGCTAGCGTCATTTCTTCAGCCCTGCCTGCCAGTTCAGCACCACGGTGAATGGTATGGTGTCCTGCTCGGGCGGCGCTGGGAAGAGAAAACGTTTGCCACCCGGCGCTAGATCCCACGAGTACGGTGTAGGAAACCCGCTCGCCGGAGGCACTCGGAAGAGAGCCTTGGGCACGCCTGCCTGAAACCTCGGGCTGGTTGTTACGTCCACTGCCGTTAGCGTCCCATCGGAGGATACGTAGTACAGCTCCTTCCCGTCTCCACGCCAACGGGGATCGCTTCCTCCCTCCGTGGAAATCAGCACTTTGGTCCCGGCACCCGAAGTTGCGCCGGCAGAGTCCGGCGAAAATGTCTGGACGTAGATTTCGTTGCGACCGGATTCGTCCGATACGTAGGCGATCCAATGTCCGTCCGGAGAAAAATGACCATCTCCTTCATTGAACTCCGTCTGCAGGAACGGGATCGGCTTTCTATCGCCCTGCAAGGGAAGAACCCATAAATTGGCCGGTGTTTTCAGGTTCGCCACGGTAAAGAGCACGAATCGTCCGTCACGCGACCAACTCGTGGGAAACGCTCTCTCGGTCGACTTCAGTAGAAGCTCCTCGTCTTTGACGCCGCTCGCCAGCTTCTGATAAAGATCGGATTCGCCGCTGGAGTTGGCAGCGAAGATGATTCGGCTTCCATCCGGAGACCAAATGCCGGAGAATGCATTCGCAGGACCGAATGTGAACCGCGTGCTCGTGCCCCGCGAAAGATCCACCAGCCACAGACCCGTTTTCCCTTGGCTGGCTCGCCCTACCGCAGCCCTCGTTCCATCCGAAGATAGGGACAGCGACGCAATCTCGGGGCCCACCTCCAGCGCCATGCCGAGGACTTTCCCTTGCCGGTCAAACCATCTGAGCTGGGAGTTTGCACCGCCGCCTGTCCTGTAAACCAGAACGCCGTTAGCGGAAGACGAAAAGAAACCGTGGTCTCTGAAAGCTCCGATGTGATCAACCACTGTCACTGCCTCATCCGCGAGTGCCAGACGGCGAGCATCGAACGATTGCGACAGGAGCGCCCCGTCGCGGACAAAAAGCAACTGGCCCGAGTAAGGGTCGGAAGAAGGCACGTAGGCCGCCGCGAAGTGAGTCGCAAGCCGCAGTTTTGTATCCTGCTCGTCTGGTTTGGCATCCAGCGAGCCAACGTAAACGCCGCTGTTTCCTGGCTTGGTTGAAGTACGCAGGTAGATGAAGTGCCGCCCGTCAGGAAGGAACGACGGAAAGACATGGTGGTTTTCGCCGCGGGATGAATCGAGAATCGTCACTGGCGATGCGTCTCCGCCATTCGCGGAAACCCGCATCAGACCTCCCCTGGCTTGGCCGAAGATGATCACGCCGTCGGGGCTCCACGAGCCACCCACTGCGGTCTGCTGCAAATCGCACAGCACTTCCACCGCTCCGCCGGAGACAACAGTCTTTTTCAGTTTTCCATCGGCGTAAAATGCGATGTACCGGCTGTCGGGAGACCAGAAGAACGGGATCGGGATGTCGGGTAGTTCCGAACCAGGCAATGGCCGAGCTTCGAGCGAGTCCAGAGCGCGGACCCAGAGGCGCTGAACTCCATCGGAGCCGGCGGCGGCGAAGGCCAACTGGTGGCCATCCGGGGACAGCGCCGACCCACCGGTGCCAGCAGTGGTCATCTTCTCCGGGAGCGAGATCTGAAAGCGGACCGGTTCGACAGCAGCGGGCGTCGTTGCAGTACGCCGAGGTGCCCAGAATGCGACCGCCATCGCTGCCACTGCAACCGCCGTCGCCGCAATCGTCCACGGCAACATGCGGCGCCACCGAGGTGCCGCAGCCGCTTCGAATGACGCGTCCTGTGGCGCGCCGGAGAGAACTTCGTCGAGCGAAATGCGCGCGTCGCCAATGTCCCGCAGCCGCTGCTTCGGGTCTTTCTGCAAGCAACGCTGTAAAAGCACCCGAACCCGCACCGGCGTCGCGGCGGGGAGCTGTGACCAATCCGGCTCTTCCTTGATAACGGCCGCCAACGTGTCCGTCACCGATTCGCCGCTGAAGGCCATCTTCCCCGTTAGCATCTCGAACAGGACGCAGCCGAATCCCCAGATGTCTGCTCGCCGATCCACCACCTTGCCTTTTGCCTGCTCCGGCGACATGTACGCCGCTGTCCCAAGCAGAACGCCCGCTAGAGTCGCCATCCGGCTGATCGTCGGAGACGTGGCGATGTCGATTGATGCCGCGTCGCCTTCGATTGCCTTTGCCAGACCAAAGTCGAGAACCTTCACGGCGTCGCCGCTCGTCACCTTGACGTTCGCGGGTTTCAAGTCCCGATGCACGATCCCGCGCTCGTGCGCGTATTCGAGCGCATCGCACATCTGCTTGGCGATCGGCAATGCTTCGTTTATTGGAATCGGACCAGACTTGATGCGGTCGGCAAGCGTCGGCCCTTCGACCAACTCCATCACCAGCGCGTGTGTCTTGCCGGAGTCTTCGAGTTCGTGAATTGTCGCGATGTTGGGGTGATTGAGGGACGCGAGGACTTTCGCTTCCCGCTGGAATCGCGCCATGCGCTCGACGTCGCGCGCGAAGGCTTCAGGCAGGACCTTCAGCGCCACATCGCGCCCGAGCTTCGCATCCCGCGCGCGGTACACCTCGCCCATCCCGCCAGCGCCGATCGCGCCAGTGATTTCGTACGGACCGAGTTTCGTGCCGGCGCTCAGCGTCATCACTTCTTCTCCACGGGCACGAGACGCTTCAATTCTTCCGTCCAGTTCAACACGACGTTAATCTGCGTAGGCGCCGCCTGTTCCTGTTCGATGGGCTTGATCATCAGGAATCGCTGGCCATCCGGGGACACATCGTAATTGGGGCGCGCGTATCCTACCCCGTTCTTGAGGTAAGGTCCCTCGAAGAGCATCCGTGGCTTGCCGACGGCGAAACCGGACTGAGTGCCGATGTCCACTGCCATCATCCTGTTCCCGTTGCGATAGAAGAGTTCCCGCCCATTGTGGTTCCATAGCGGCTCCGTGCCGCCATCCGTCGAGATCTGCCATTTGCCGCCTGGGCCGGGATAGGGCTGCACGTAAATCTCACGTCGGCCCGATTCATCCGAGGCATAAGCGATCCAGCGTCCGTCGGGAGAGAATTGCGGTGCGTCCTCGAAAGCTCCTGTTTGAGTTTGCTGGAAGGGCTGCGCCTTATGGTCGGCGAGCCGGAGCACCATGATCTCAGGAGCCGCCGGTGGGGCGACTTGAACTCCCGCCATCAGTTGTCCATCCGGAGACCAGGAAAACGGAACGCTGGTCGTCTGATCGTTGGTCAAACGTTCCAGCCCGCCGCTTCCGTCCGCCAGTTGCCAGAACACGCTGAGTGCGCCTGACCTGCCCGACATAAAGGCGATTCGCTTCCCATCCGGTGTCCAGGTCGGGTATTGGTTTAGGTTTCCCTCAAACGTGAAACGGGACAGCGTATCGCGCGCGAGATCGTACAAATCTACCTGAGTGCCTCCGATTTCGATGATACCAACGTCGACGGCGATCCGCCGACCATCGGGGGAGAGCCGGGGTTGATCATAGTCGCGAAGGGGAGCGGACAAGGGTTGCTCGGACCCGTTTCGGCTTACCCACACCAGCCTGCGCTGGGTCGCCTGAAGGTTACCGGCAACATAGACCAGCGATCCCGTGTTTGAGACGCTGTATTGAGCGGGCCCGTTGAGTTCAGTGGATTGCAGAACGCCCTGCACCGCCGGTACCGCCGGCCCCGCGACCTCCAGCCGCTGGGGATCAAACGGCACGGCCATCAGGGTGCCTGCTTGCGCGTAGATGAGGTGCCCGGAAGTGGCGTAGCGGGGCATCGTCCCTGCTTGTCCTTGAATCAAGTTTCGTCGCTGTCCCCCGTCAACTGGCTGAGCTGCGATCGTTGGAGGTGTGATAGCAAGGAAGAGCACTGCTTTGCCGTCTGGCAAGAACTCGGGCCAGCTATCGCTGCTCTCTCCGACGGCGAAGCGAGTCAATGTCTGGGAGTCACCCCCCGCGTCTGACATTTCCGAAAGAACTGATAGTCCGGGTACGAATGCGATCTTGCCTTCGCTGTCCCAACTGGCTCCATGCGGGTTCACAACGTCTCCCAGGGTTTGCGCGACCGCGCCATTTACGGGAATCTTCTTAAGTTTCCCGTCCGCGAAAAATCCCAGCCACTGCCCATCTGGCGAAAAGAAGGGGTCAATGGCCCCCTCGGTACCGGGCACTGGCCTAGCCTCCGCGCTATCCATCGGCCGGAGGTAGATTTGCTGCGTGCTGGCCCCTTGAGTCGTTGCGACATAAGCGAGATCTCTCCCGTCAGGTGAGAGTGCCAAAGCCAGGTTATCCAGGCCTGCGAGGTGCTGGCCGGTTGGAAGGTCGATCACGGTGCGAGTGACAGGTCTGGCAGCCGAGGGCGAAGGTTTCAACGTCCAGATAGCGAAACCGACACCGCCAGCTGTGAGCAAGACGCCCGCAAGCGCCGCTGCGATCCACAACCACGGCCGCTTGGCCGAGCGCTCGGCTGAAGTAGTCACTGTTGGATCTGCCGCGCCGGAGAGAACTTCCTCAAGCGAAATGCGCGCGTCGCCGATGTCCCGCAGCCGCTGCTTCGGATCTTTCTGCAAGCAGCGCTGCAAGAGAACGCGAATCCGGATCGGCGTTGCCGCGGGAAGCAGTCGCCAATCTGGGTCTTCCTTGATGACGGCCGCCAACGTGTCCGTCACCGATTCGCCCCGAAACGCCATCTTGCCGGTCAGCATTTCATACAGCACGCAGCCGAACGCCCAGATGTCCGCGCGACGATCCACTGGTTTGGCCTTTGCTTGTTCGGGCGACATGTAAGCTGCCGTCCCCAACAGAACGCCCGCCAGCGTCGCCATCCGGCTCATCGTCGGAGAATTGGCGATGTCGATGGAAGCCGCATCGCCCTCGATTGCCTTTGCGAGACCGAAGTCGAGAACCTTCACAGCGTCGTCGCTCGTTACCTTCACGTTTGCCGGTTTCAGGTCCCGATGCACGATCCCGCGTTCGTGCGCGTATTCGAGCGCTTCGGTGATCTGCTTCGCGATGCGCAGTGCCTCATCAATCGGAATCGGACCCTGCTTGATGCGGTCGGCAAGCGTCGGCCCTTCGACCATCTCCATCACCAGCGCGTGTGTCTTGCCGGAGTCTTCGAGTCCGTGAATTGTCGCGATGTTGGGGTGATTGAGTGACGCGAGGACTTTCGCTTCGCGCTGGAATCGTGCCATGCGCTCCGCGTCGCGCGCGAACGCCTCTGGCAGAACTTTCAGCGCCACATCGCGCCCGAGCTTCCCGTCGCGCGCGCGGTACACCTCGCCCATCCCACCAGCGCCAATCGCGGACAGCACTTCGTAGGGGCCCAGTCGAGAGCCGGTAGCGAGGGGCATAGATTGGGCGCTATTCTACACGAGACACTTGAAATTCCCGTTATCCAAAGTCCACACAAGCTCACGCTTGCAATTCGTCCTCATCCTGCTAGCCTGATTTCGACAAAATGAGAGTTGTCTACACTTCGAATGAGGGAACCGGCGGGCTGGCTCGTGGGCCGCAGCGAGGATGTCCCCAAGCGCGCGGGCAAAACGCCGAATTTCTAATCGACACAGCGGCGATTAGAATCGCTCCTAACCTACTGAAAAGAAAGGACGGCGCCTCATTCTAATCGACACACATTCGGGGAGTTTGCAGACCGCGGATAGCGGCCCTTTTGTCAGGCTCGTTTGCTTGACCGGCCCCTCCGCTGCCGCTATTCTGAATCTTCCGAGGCTTCGACATGCGCGTCTATCTTGACTATAACGCGACGACTCCGGTGGACCCTGCGGTCCTCGAGGCCATGCTGCCGTTTCTCGGCGAGAATTTCGGCAACGCGGGTTCGGTCCATACGCCCGGGCAGCGCGCCCATGCTGCCGTTGACGCCGCGCGCGAATCCGTCGCGGCGCTGATCGGCGCGAAGTCGAGCGAGATCGTTTTCACCAGCGGCGGCACCGAAGCGGATAATCTCGCGATCTTTGGCGCCATCGCGGCCTCGTCGAAGCCGCGAAAGCATGTCATCACCACTGCCATCGAGCACCACGCCATTCTGCACAGTTGCGATGAGCTTGTCCGGCAGGGAATCGACGTCACCGTCGTGCCTGTGAGCCGCGCACGAGGATTGCAGGGTGTTGTCGATCCCGAAGAAATTCGCCGCGCGCTGCGACCCGAAACGGTGCTCATCAGCGTGATGCACGCGAATAACGAGCTCGGAACGATCCAACCTATCGAAGAAATCGGGCGAATCGCTGCCGAAGCCGGAGTCTGCTTCCACTCTGACGCAGTCCAGTCCGCTGGCAAGGTTCCGCTCGATGTGAATCAGCTCGGCGTCCATCTCCTCTCGATTTCTGCGCATAAGTTTTGCGGACCCAAGGGAGTCGGCGTGCTCTACGTTCGCACGGGCACGAAGGTGGCGCCCCGGTTCTATGGCGGCCACGCGGAGCGCGATCGGCGCCCCGGCACTGAAAATGTTCCGGGAATCGTCGGCCTTGGCAAGGCCGCGGAACTCGCACGTAAGCTTCTGCCCGAAGATGCGGCGCGCCTTCGCGTGCTGCGTGATCGCCTGGAATCATCGCTGCTCGAACGAATTCCCGCGGCGCAGGTGAATGGCGACCGCGCGCACCGCGTCCCGAACACGACCAGCCTGAGCTTTCCCGGCGCGGGCGGCGAAGCGCTTCTCATTGCGCTCGATCTGCAAGGTGTCGCGTGCTCAACGGGCGCAGCGTGCTCCTCGGGATCGACGGAGCCTTCGCACGTCCTACTCGCCGCTGGGCTTTCGCACGACGACGCGCGCTCGAGCCTCCGCTTCAGTCTCGGCCGGCCAACGACCGCGGCGGATATTGATTTCGCGCTCGCCGTGATTCCCGGCGTCGTTGAGCGCATCCGTGCTCTCTCTCCGCGCGAACAGCAGACCGCATCCGCCGTGCCCGCCCGGTGAACGAGCAATGACCCCTATCGCACAACTCGAATCGGTGCCCGGACTCGGTGTGGCAATCGACAATTCAGTCACCGTTGTGTCGACCGCCAACGCAGTCGCCGTTGCTATGTCCGGAGGCGTGGACAGCTCGACTGTAGCGGCGATCCTGCGCGAACGCGGCCAGCCGATCGTCGGCCTCACGATGCAGCTGTGGAATCAGCGCCGCTTGCCGCAGCTTCAGGGCGAGGGGCCTGTGCAGCACCGCTGCTGCTCGCTCGACGACGTGTATGACGCGCGCCGGGTCGCCGAGCACTTCGGCATCCCATTCTACGTGGTGAATTTCGAGCGCGCCTTCGAACAGACCGTGGTCCGTCCTTTCGTCGAGGACTATCTCGCCGGGCGCACGCCGATTCCTTGCACGCACTGCAACAACAGCGTTAAGTTCGACGAGCTTCTCGCGACGGCTCGCCAGATCGGCGCGCCGCGGATCGCCACGGGGCACTACGCGCGCGTCCGCCATAACCCCGAGAGCGGTCGCTACGAGTTGTTGCGCGCCGTGGACGAAACGAAGGACCAGTCGTATTTTCTTTTCGGCCTGACGCAGGAGCAGCTCGCGCGCACGGAATTTCCTCTCGGCGAGCTGACGAAGCAGGAAGTGCGCGAGGTCGCACGCCGCCTCGCCGTGCCCGTCGCGGAAAAGCCGGAAAGCCAGGAAATCTGTTTCGTGCCGTCGGGTAGCTACGTGCGCTTCATCGAAAGCTATATGCAGGAGCAGGGAATTGAGTTGCGCGACGAGCCCGGAGACGTCGTTTCAACCACGGGCGAAGTCATCGGCCGCCACAACGGATTGCGCAATTACACGGTCGGCCAGCGTCGCGGACTCGGCCTCGCTGCCGGGCATCCCGTGTATGTGGTCGCGCTCGACCGCGCAACCAACCGCCTGATCGTCGGCGAGGATCGCGAGCTTCGCAGCACGGCGTGCGAAGTCCGCGGCGTCAATTGGATTTCATTCGCCGCGCCCGATGCGCCGGTCCGCGCAAGCGTGCGCATCCGGCATCGCCACGATCCCGCCGAAGCGGAGATCACGCCGCTCGACGCCACCAGCGCGCGCATTTCCTTCCTCGAACCGCAGCGCGCCATCACGCCAGGCCAAGCCGCTGTTTTCTATTCGGGTGAACAAGTTCTGGGCGGCGGCTGGCTCAAGTAACTGCGATTCCGCGCACACTTCTCCAAAAGTCAGCCACAACAGGATTGAAAAAGTGCCGGGATTCAGGCGGTGTAATTCAGATGAAGAGTTCTTCGTCTTGCGTGGCCGCATCCGATTGGGGGCGCCGGACGCCGCGGATGAAATCGAGTCCTGCCTTGAGGCCCTTCAGTAAAGCCGAAGCCCGATTCACAGGCGTCCACAACTTCGAGCGAAACGTCGAGCCGGCTTCCTCGATCACCTCGAGCGTGCCGGTAAGAATCTGGTCGGCGCGAATCACTTGGACCCGCAAGCGTTCGACGGCTTCCGTGAAAACGCGGTCCACCTTTTGCGCCTGGCTGCGGGCCACGCGGGTGAGCTCGGCGGCGTCGCCCATGATGCTGGCAATGCGGTCTTCGGAATCCTCGAGGATGCGGGCCGTGCGCACGAGAATGGGGTCGACTCGCGCCTGGATCTGGGTTGCGATCAGCGTAAATTGCCGGATCGCCACGCGGATCTGCAGGAACATCGCCAGCAGAATCGCCATCTGCACAACGATGGCAATGGTGGCGATCACGATGAATGCTTCAAGCCAGCCCGACATTCTCCAGCCCCCAAGAAGCTACGAGATTTTGGCTTCGCGCTTGTATGTTTCCCTGCCGGCCTCGACCGCCGACGAGACGGCGTCCTTCTGCCGGGACATGATTTCCTTGCTGCGCTCGATCAGATCTTCGGCGCGCTCACGAAGTTCCCGCGCTTTTCTTTGCGCGTACTCTTTGCCTTCTTCGGCCTTCGAGGACAAATACTCGCGCGTTTCTTCACCGGATTTGGGAGCGAACAGAATGCCAATCAGCGCTCCGATTCCCAGCCCAACGAGAAATATGCTCACCTTCGAGCCTACGTTGTCAGCCATGGTGCACCTCCAATTTGGACAGTAGCATAGGCTTCCTAGTACAGGCAAGAAAAGCCGGGCAGCCCGCGCGTGCTAGTTACAAGGGAAGTGCGGGCGGGACGTACGGAAACGTCCGGGCAAGGAACCAGACCAGGAAAAGCACCAGGCCTGCATTCACGATCAAGTAGAGGAATCCGTAGCCGACGAGGTCCCGCGCTCGCGTTTTGAGGATTCCCAGCAGGGGCAGCATCCAGAATGGATTCACCAGATTTGGCAGTGCCTCGGCGGTGTTATAGATCTGCACTACCCAGCCGAGATTCACGTGAAGATCCTTGGCCGCCTGCAAAATGTAGGGCGCTTCGATGACCCACTTGCTGCCGCCCGACGGGACGAACAAGCCCAGCACACCCGAATAGATGGCCACCAGGACAGGAAACGTGCCGTGAGAAGAGACGCGCACGAAGTATCGCGCCAGCTCTCGCGAGATCGGCGACATGGTCACGATGCCAAAGATCCCCCCGTAAAACGGAAACTGAATCAGCACTCCGGCCGTCGCGGGCACCGCGTTGCTGACCGCGCGCGTGAACGACCGGGGCCTCCAATGCAGCAGAAGTCCCACCATCAGGAACAAGAAGTTGTACGTATTCAAATCAAGAGCGGCCAGCGGGCCCCGCGCCGCGACCACCTGGCCGAAGTACGCGAGTCCCAGCACGCCGATCGCGATCGAAAGCACGGGCACGTATTCGAGCCACTCGGCCGGCGTGCGCCGCTCCTCGAGATTCTGAGCGGGCTGCCCTTCGAGGATGCCGAAGGATTCCGCCGTCCTCGCGGATGTGGCTGGTGCGGAGAGATACGCCACGATGATCGAGGCCAGCATCAGAATGGCTGCGGTCGTGAGGCTTTGCCAGGTATAGATCGTCTGGTTGAGGGGGATCACGCCGCTGATCTTGATCAACGCCCCGGGAATCGAGGCAGGCGTCGCCATCAGCAGCGCCGCGGAGGAGGAAATCCCCAGCGCCCACACGGTGCCCGTGCCGAGATAGGCCGCCGCGCCGATCGCGCGGTAGTCGATCCCGCGAACATTCTTCACGATCTCCCGCACGAGCAGTCCGCTGAAAATCAGGCTCAAGCCCCAGCTCACCAGCGAGGTCGCCATGGAGAAAAACGCTACAAAGGCGATCGCTTGGCGCGGCGCTCGGGGAATCGTGGAAAGCCATCGAATCAGCCGGTGTACCGGCGGGGATGTGGCCACAACGTAGCCGCCCACGATGATGATCGCCATCTGCATCGTGAACGGAATCAAGCTCCAGAACCCTTCGCCGAAGTATTGGACCAAGTCGCGGACCGCTGTTCCGAAAGAAAGGCCGATCGCGAACACAATGAGAAGGGCCATGAATGCAAACACGAGAGCGTCGGGAAACCAGCGCTCGGACCAATCGGCGAGCGCCATGCCGAGCCGCGCCAATCCGCCGGCAGAATTTCCCGCGTTGGCGCGAGTCTCCCCGCTATTTATTGTGGCCACGGCGCGACCTCCCGAAGTCTCGATCGCGGGGCATGGTAGCAGATAGTGAGAATGGAACGGAGAGCAGGCGGGCGAAAAACCGAGACGGTGTAAGTGACCGCGACTAATTCACGCGCGTTCCGTGTGCGCCTGCCTGGTGCAGGGCCTCGAAAATGCGCTGCGCCCGAGCGCGGGGCAGTTCCGTGGCGAGCTCCTCGACACTCAATTGCCGCAGCCTCGCAACGCTCCCAAATCGCCGGAGAAGCTTCTCAGCCGTGCGTTCGCCGACGCCGGGGATTTCCACGAGCGAAGTACGGATGCGGCGGCTCGACCGCCGCTGCCTGTGAAACGTGACCGCGAAGCGATGCGTCTCGTCGCGAATCTGCTGGATGAGGTGGAGAACGGGCGAGTGATGGTCGAGCGCGACGGGGTCATTCTCGCGCCCGAGCACGTAGAGAATTTCCTCTTTTTTCGCGATGCTCGCCAGCGGCTGGTTGATGATTTCGAGCTTATCAAGGGCTTCCGCCGCGGCGTGGAGCTGTCCGATTCCGCCGTCAATCAGGATCAAGCTGGGCTGCGGCTTGCTCTCCTCTTGCAGGCGGCGATAGCGCCGCTCGACGGCCTCACGCATGCTGGCGAAGTCGTCGCGGAGCAGGCCATCGGATTTCTCGGGTCCCTCGGGCATGGCATCGCCGCGAATGATGAACTTGCGATAGTCGGATTTCTTCATCCGGCCGTCCTCCCAGACGACCATCGAGGCGACCGTGTCCGATCCCTGAATGTGCGAAATGTCGAAGCACTCGATGCGCCTCGGCGGCTCGGGCAGTCCCAGCGCTGACTGAAGCGCTTCCGCGATAGCCCGCGAGCTTGGCCGCAGCACGCGGAACCGCTGCGTGAACGAATGCCTCGCGTTCTTTTCCACGAGCTCGAGGAACGCGTGTTTCCGGCCTCGCTGAGGGTTGAGAATTTCGACGCGGTGCCCTGCGCCTTCCGTCAGCACCGCTTCGAGCAGCTCGCGCTCCTCGAAATCCATTGGTGTGTGGATGTAGCGCGGCAGGTACGCGGCGTCCAGATAGAGCTGCTTGAGCAGAGAGGGCAAAAACTCGGCCGGGTCGAATTCCTCAAGGTTCTCCCAGTAGAAGTCCCGCCGATCGACCACTCGCCCGCGGCGCAAGTGAAATAGATTGACCGCCACCTGGGGCGGCTCGGCGTACCACGCAAGCACGTCCGTGTCGTCGCCTTCGGCCGCGGCGATTTTCTGCCGCTCCTCCATTTCGGCGAGCGTGCGCAGAAGGTCGCGGTAGCTTCCGGCTTCCTCGTAGCGTTGTTCATCCGAGGCGCGCTCCATGCGCTCCTTCAAGCTGCGCGCGAGATCGTTCCGCCGCCCGTCGAGGAACAGCTTCACGTCACGTGCCGCTTCGGCGTAGCGTTCGTCGGTGACGAGCGCGGCGCACGGGCCGAGGCAACGGTGAATGTAATACTGCAAGCACGGCCGCGGATGGCGGCGGTCCAGGTCCACCGTGCACGACGGCACGAGAAAATGTTTGTGGATCAGGTGTACGAGCCGGTAGGCGAGGCTCGCCGGAAAGTACGGCCCGAAATAGATCGAGCCGTCTTTATTGAGCCGCCGCGTCACGTAGACGCGCGGAAACTTTTCGAATGCCGTGTAGCGGATGTAGGGGTAGGTCTTATCGTCGCGCAGGAGGACGTTGAACTTCGGCTTGTGCTGCTTGATCAGGTTGTTCTCGAGCGCCAGGGCCTCTTTTTCATTGTCCACGACGATGTATCGGAGGTCGGCGATTTCGCGCACGAGCGATCCGGTCTTCGCGTCCTGCCATCTCGACTCGAGGAAGTAGGATTTGACCCGGCTGCGCAGAGCCCGCGCCTTTCCGACGTAGAGGATCGTCCCGCCGGCATCTTGAAAGAGGTACACGCCCGGCTGCGCGGGAAGCTGATCGACTTTTTCGAGGAGTTCCATTTGCGGCGCGTTACAATGGAGCTTAGCTCTCCGGGTCAACCGACCCGGTGATGCAACTTTCATGATAGCAAACGCAATCTAAGCCCAACGAGAAACCCGATGCGCCGAGCTCTTTCCCGATTCCTCCTTTGCGGCTTGCTCCTTGCTCCTCGCGTATCGGCCGCGCAAAAGAACGAGCCGCCGGATCAGGCGCAGGACAGCGAACCCCAGGACCGAGGCTCCGCGCAACAGGATATCGACATCGGCAATTTCTACATGCACAAGGGTGACATCGACGCGGCAATTTCGCGGTTTGAACACGCAATCCGCCTGCAGCCGAATCTGGGAAAGGCACGGCTCTTGCTTGGCGAAGCGTACGAGAGAAAGGGCGACAAGCCGGCCGCGGTGAAGTGCTACGGGGAATATCTTCAGGCGTTTCCGAAGGCGCCCGATGCGAAGAAGATCCAGCGGAAGATCGAAAGACTATCCGGCAAATAGGCGGTCCAGCGGCTCACGTGCGGCTGGCTTACTTGTCTTGCAGCACCCAATCCGAGGTTGTTTGATCAAACTGGAAACCGTACCGCTGCCACGCGGAGCCGGTTGATTCCTTGCGGACCACGTGCGCGCGCCCGGCATGACGTTCCACGCCTCCCGATGTAAGGAAAACCTCCACGCTCGCGCCCTTAACCAAGGACGCCACACTATTGCAGAGGAAGCCGCCCGCGCTCACATTCTCGGTGGTGGTGGATTCTTCAAACGCTTTGCCATTCGCGTCGGTTCCGCGCAGCTTCAGCCTGACCCGCATCTGCACGCGTTTGTGGGCCCGCCGCTCGGCCTGCTTGCCCTTCAATTCCGCGGCCAGAGCTGCTTTCAGCACGGCGAAGTCCACGGGCTTGTGGAAATAGCCCTTGGCACCCAGGCTTTCGACCTGCTCCTTGTACTTCGTGCCGGCCTCGCCCGTAATCACGAAAATCGGGATTCTCGAGGTGTAACTCAGGCTATGGAAGCTCTGGCAGAGCTCGAAGCCTGAAAATCCGGGCATCATCAGGTCCAGTAGGATCGCGTCCGGCTTGTGTTCGAGAGCGAGACCCAGGGCTTGCTCCGGGTCGCCCGTGTCCACGATTTGATAGGTGTCCGACAGGCGGAGGCGCAACAGCCCGCGCACCGACTCGTCGTCATCCACGATCAAAAGTTTTGGCATTTACGGTTCCTGATGTTTCTCTCTGTTTCGAGGGCGCTCTAACTGTACGAGGTGCTCACTTCGATTCCGCCGCCACCCGGCGATCCAGTGCTTCTCGGATCTTGCGCGTCAAGATCTCCCGCGTGAATGGCTTCGGCAAGAAGTCGCTGCCCGGCTCGACTGGTCCCTGCGCACCGACCGCTTGACCAGTGTACCCCGACATATACACGACCCGAATCTCCGGTCGCCGGATGGTTAACTCCTGTGCAAGGGGGCGCCCGCCCATCCCGGGCATGACGATGTCTGTGAGCAGCAGTTCGATCGGTCCTGCGTGGCGCTCGCTGACTTCCAGCGCTTCGACGCCGTCTTTTGCCTCAAGCACCTTGTATCCGCAAAGCTCGAGGGTTGTGCGAGTCAAAGTCCGCAAAGATGTTTCGTCTTCCGCCAGCAAGATCGTCTCGTTCCCTTCGAACGAACGGGCCGCACCGCCCGAGGGTTTTTCTAACTTGATGGCTTCATCATCCACGCGTGGCAAATAGATCTTGAAAGTTGTGCCCGCCCCCGGGGAACTGTATACATCGATGTAACCGCCGCTCTGCTTCACGACTCCGTACACGGTCGAGAGCCCGAGTCCCGTCCCTTTGCCTTTTTCTTTCGTGGTGAAGAAGGGCTCAAAGGCCCGCGCCTTCGTCTCGGTGTCCATGCCGATTCCGTTGTCCGTGACGGTCAGGCAGACGTACGGCCCCGGCTGCACGGGATAGGGATAGCGCCGCACAAACTTCTCATCCATGACCATATTTTCGGTTTCGATCACGAGCTTCCCGCCGGAGGGCATGGCGTCGCGGGCATTCACAGCCAGGTTCATGAGGACCTGCTCGAGTTGTCCCTGATCGGCCTTCACGCGGCCGAGATTCGGGCTCAGGAGAGTGGTCAGCTCGATGTCTTCTGAAATCAGCCGGCGGAGCATTTTTTCCATGTCAGAAACTGCGGCGTTCAAATCCACGACCTTGGGATCCAACACTTGCTGCCTGCTGAATGCCAGCAACTGGCGCGTGAGCGAGGCAGCCCGCTTTCCCGCCTTCAGGATTTCGTCCACACTCCCGCGGAGGGAGTTCTCCGGTTCGAGGCGCTCTTGTAAAAATTCCGCGTAGCCGATGATCACGCCCAAGAGATTATTGAAGTCATGCGCCACGCCTCCGGAAAGGCGGCCCACAGCTTCCATCTTCTGCGCCTGGCGGAATTGCTCTTCGAGTTGCCGGCGCTCGCTCACGTCGCGATTCACGATGACGAGATTCGAGACTTTGCCCTGCGCGTCCAGAATCGCGCTCGCCCGGGATTCGATCACGCGCCAGCTGCCGTCCTTGTGGCGCATCCGGTATTGGATCGTGCGGCCCCCGCCGCCACTGCGAGCTTCCGCCGCGGCTTCTTCCACCAATTTGCGATCGTCGGGGTGGACCTGTTCGAACGAAGACGTGCTTTGAAGCTCTTCGGTGCTGTAGCCCAGGACTCGCTCATACGCCGGGCTGTTGTAGAGCCGATGTCCGTCGGTGTCGACGACGGCGATCATGTCGGCCGCATTCTCGCTGATGAGCCGGAAGAGCTCTTCCCGCTGCACGAGCTGGTGGCGAATTCGATAGATTTGGATTTGCTGGTAGATCGTGTAGACGTCGAACAGCAGCACGAGGCCAACCAACCCGCGAATGGCGATACTCAAGTGCAGAGTGTCAAAATCGCTCGAGTATTCACGCAGCATGGGCAAGCTGAACGAGAGGAGGCCCAGCGTCAGGAGGAGAGTTACCAGGATTGCAGAGGACCACAGCAGCCACTCGCGCCGCTCGATCCTGCGCATGCCCAGCTGAATGTTGTCTGGTAGAGCCAATTTCGTTTTCATCGGGTACCAGTATCGCGTGGCACCCGGCCCGCTCTAAAGCCAGAGGCGGCTGCTTACTTTCCCGCGCAAAACCACCGACCCTGCGGAAAAGCTCCGTAAATTACAGTCCCTATGTCTTTTAGCTTAACGGACGGGCGGGAAATCGAGCCAGAAACCTCATTGCACGTGCGTAATCCGTAAACCGTTTTTCTTCATTGCGGAACTCCGGGGAGTGCGATTCGCGCCGGCAGCGGGCGAAGCGGATGGGGTGCTTGAGGTGAAGCATCTCGTGGTAGAGGACGTACGCCACGACGTATTCGGGCACGCTTCGGTGGTCGAGCTGGCGATTCACGACGATCTGGTCGAGCGCGGGATCGAAGCAGCCGAGCTGCGTGCGCCAGACTCGCGTGCTCCAGCCGAGACGAGGCTGCGGAAGGGAACCGCCGAAATAATGCCGGTTCAGCCGTTCAAACAGCGGCGCGAGATCGTGATGCGAGCCGGCCGGGCGGTGCTCCATTCTGCGGGCGCGGCGCCGACGCTGAAGCAGCAGCAGCCGTCGCGTGGACCGCGCATACGAGAATTGCCGGTAGGTTTCGACGAGATCGGCGGGAGGACGCCTGCGGTACAAGCGCCCGAGCAGAATGGCGGCCGCCGCTTCCACGACGGCGCGCGGCGCGTGGCCCAGCGCATCGGAAAGCCGGACGTGAGCCGTATCTTCACGCAGCCGGATCGTGTGGGTCAGGTCCGCGTACGGATGATACTCGACGATGAAATGCGGCGGCCGGCCTTCGCAGCCGAGCCGCGTGTAGATTCGCTGAAAAATCCGCTCGCCGCCGGGAACCGTTCGGCTGCGAGATGTTCGTGCGGCCGCCGCGCGCGTCACGGTTTCCTCCGCACCGGGGGCGGAAGCATTTCCTTCAGCGCATCTTCGGCGTCCGAGAGCGCGTCTTTCGTTCCGTCGATCGCGTCTTCGAGCGTGTCCTTGTAGGTGTCAAGCTCTGGGCCGTCCTTATCGTACTTTTCGAGCGCTTCGAGGAACTCCTTGTCCTTTGCGAGCATCAGCTTCAAGGCCTCGCGGATGTCCAACTGCTTTTCTCGCGCGAGGGCAATCTGATCGGCGGCATCGTCCACGCAGCCCGCATATCCGTTCAGCAGACCATTCAGAATTTCGCTCCGGCGCCGCTCGGGCACAGTCCGATTGATCTCATAGTCGAATTTCTTCAGGCGGTCTTCCGCAAACGAGATGTAAAGCCTGATGCGCAAGTCGGGGGTGCGCACGTCGCGGATCTTGTCCGCTTCTTCGTCGCTTAGGTAGTCCTTCTTTTGCGACTGGCCGCCGGCGACCGGCATGGCGACGACTCCCGCCAGCGTACATGCCGTCAGTAAGGCGATTGTAGTGATACGGAGCCGCATCAAAACTCCCAATTTGCGTCCCTAGTTGCTGGTCTTGCCCGGCTTTGCGTCCCCCGGAGGCTCGTGCGGAAAAAGTTTGCGCATGAGCCGCTGGCTGACCTCGCTCAGCTCTTGGCGAGCGTCGACGAAAGGAGCCTGCTCATCGCGGGGCAGGCCGACGATGAGTTCGTCGAGATCGCGCCAGGTTTCCCTCAAGGAAATCTCCAGTTGCTTGAATCCGGCGGAGTGCTTCTCGGCGTCGATACCGGAGGCTTCGAGGCCCTTTTCGCACAACTGCACTTCGCTGCGATATTGGTTGAGAATCGCGACGGCATCCGGCAGGCGCCCGGCCGCAACCGCAGCGCCGATTTTCCGAAATTCCTCTTCGCCGAGCTGCGGCATCAGTTTGGCGCGTTGAACTGGATTCGGCTCGCGCGCAAAGCGGGCGCGAAGGTCCTCGATCCGGTCCTGCGGAAAAGCGGAACACGCAAGAAGCGCCGCCGCGACGAAGGGCCCCCAGATTCGAATCATCCGGAGCAAGGCTCTACCTCTTCTTGTTCTGAAGTTCTCGAGTCAGCGCCCGCACTCGCGCGGTGGCAATGAAATACATGTCGCTATTTTCGTCCTTGTTCAGGTGGAGAAACCTCTGATACGCATCGAGGGCCTGGGCCGCTTGCCCCAGATTATCGTAACAGGCCGCGCGAGTGTACCAGCTACCCGCCGGCAACTCCTCGCGCTTGGACAGGAGATCGAGGGCGTCGAGCGCGCCCGCATAGTTCTTGTTCAGGTACGCCGCATCGACGAGTTCCGCCAGCAAGTCAGTCGCGCTCGGATTCATATTGTACGCGACCGTCAGCCAGTGTGCGGCATTCGCGTAATCCTCCTTCTTGAGATAAACCTGGCCCAGGCGCGCGGGAATATCGCCATCGCGGGGCGCGAGCGCCGCCGCCTTCAGCAATACCGGCACGGCTTCGTCGTATTGCTTCTTCTCCCAGTAGACCTGCGAGCGCAGCTTCAGAGCGAGCAAGCCCTCCGGCCCTGCTGCGGCCGCACGGTCGAGTTCCGCGAGCGCTTCGTCATTCTTGCCCGTATCGACCAGCGCCGAGGCCCGCTCGATTCGCGCGGCGGTGTCGTTCGGCTCGGCCTCCAGATACGCCGCGAGCTCAGCGGCGCCTTCTTCGAGCTTCTTCTGCTCAATCAAGCTCCGCGCCAATCCCTTGTGCGCCTGCGCCGAGGCATCTTCAGCCGGATGCAGCGACAGAGCCGCGCGGAACTGCGCCTCCGCGTCGTTCCCGCGGCCCGACCTGAGCAGCGCGAATCCGAGAGAAAGCCGGATGTTGGTATCTTTATCGTAGAGTTTCTCCGCGGCCTCATACTGCTCGACGGCGGGCTGCAATTTCCCACTGCGTTCGAGGGCTGTGCCCAACAGCCATTTGATGTGCGCATCATCAGGTTTCAGTTCGGCCGCGTGTTCAAGGGGTGCGACTGCGGCGGTGGGATCGTCAGGTAGAAGTGTCAAGCCAAGGTTTAAGTACGCCGCGGACATCTTCGGGTCGAGCGAGATCGCTTTTTCGTACTCGCCCTTCGCGTCCGCGGGACGTTTCAGAGCCGTGTACACGTACCCGAGGTCGTAATGCACGCCAGCATCGTCCGGTTTCTTTGCGAGGTAATCCTGATAGTTCTGCGCGGCGGTTTCGTAATCCTGGCGGTCGATCGCATCTTGTGCGGAGTTGAGAAGCCGGTTGAGGGCTTGCGCCGCGGGATCGGCCGGAACGCGTCTCTTCGTTACGCCGGCGTCTTGTGCGCAAACTCCGAGGAAGACGCCGGGCACAGCCCACAGCGCGCAGCATGCCGCCGCCCTCCATAGAAATCTCATGCGGTGGATCGATTCTCTCCCTGCGACTTCGGCTTTGCCGGTGAAAGATGAGTCTCGTGATTTCCACCGCTGCGCGAATTCAGAGCACGCGCGAGGAATCTGGCCGTATGCGAATGCGAGTTCCGCGCCACCTGTTCCGGAGTGCCCACAGCAATTACGCGACCGCCGGCGTCTCCGCCTTCCGGCCCGAGGTCGATAATCCAGTCAGCCGACTTCATCACATCCAGGTTGTGTTCGATGATGAGCACGGATGCGCCGCCATCGAGCAGTTTGCGGAACGCCGTCAGGAGCTTCTGTATGTCGTCGAAGTGCAGCCCCGTGGTCGGTTCATCGAAGATATACAGAATCCCGCTGTTGTCCTGCCGGGTGAGATGCGCCGCGAGTTTCAGGCGTTGCGCCTCGCCCCCGGAAAGAGTCGTCCCGGACTGCCCCAGGCGCAGGTAGCCGAGCCCGACTTCGTCGAGCACGCGCAGCTTCGAGGTCACCCTGGGATGCGAGGCGAAGAACGCGAGCGCCTCCCGGACGGTCAATTGCAACACTTCGTGGATGTTCTTGTCCCGGTAGCGGACATCCAGCACGCTGCTCTTGTACCGCGTCCCGCGACATTCTTCGCACACCAGCTCCACGTCGGCCAGAAAACGCATTTCCACGGTCACGGTCCCATCGCCCTGGCAGGCCTCGCACCGTCCGCCGGGAATATTGAACGAGAAATGTCCCGGGCCGAGGCCCCGCTTCTTGGCTTCCGGCGTCGAGGCGAACACCTCGCGAATTGAATCGAACGCCTTCAGGTAAGTTGCGGGGTTCGAGCGCGGCGTGCGGCCGATGGGAGATTGATCGACCATCTCGACCGCCTGTACCGCCGCGTCTCCTTCGATTCGATCGCAGCATTCGCGCCAGTTTCCCCCCGTGCGCTTGGCTTCGAGAGCCTTGTACACCACGTCGTACACAAGAGTCGATTTCCCGGAGCCCGAAACGCCCGTGACCGCCACGAGCATCCCGAGCGGAATCGTGAGATCGACGCCCTGAAGATTGTGGCTGTGGGCGCCCGTGATCTTCAGAAACCTTCCGTGCGGCTTTCGCCGCCGTGCCGGCACGGCGATCTTCAACTCTCCTCGGAGGTAGCGTCCCGTGAGCGATTGCGCGTCGGCGAGCAATTCCGCCCGCGTGCCGGCGAAAATCAACTCGCCGCCGTGCTCGCCCGCGCCGGGACCCAGATCAAGAATGTTGTCGGCCGCGAGGATCGTGTCGGGGTCGTGCTCGACAACGAGCAGCGTATTTCCCAGGTCGCGCAGGCCCTTGAGAATTTCAATCAGCCGGTTCGTATCCCGCGGGTGCAGGCCGATCGACGGCTCGTCGAGCACGTAGAGCGCGCCCACGAGTTGCGATCCGAGCGACGTGGCCAGCTGGATGCGCTGCGCTTCGCCGCCGGAAAGCGTCGATGTCAGCCGGTCGAGCGTGAGGTAATCGAGCCCCACTTCGTCGAGAAACCGCAGCCGCTGCTGAATCTCTTCGAGCACCTTTTCGGCGATCACCATTTCAGAAGGGCTGAGCGCCAGCCCGTTAAAGAAGGGCCGCGCCTCCTTCACCGTCAGCTGGCAGACCTCGGTGATCGGGCGCCCGGCAATCTTCACGGCGCGCGCTTCGGCCCGGAGCCTTGTCCCGCCGCAATCGGGGCACGTCGCGTAACCGCGGTAGCGGCTCAGAAACACGCGCACGTGCAGCTTGTATTTCTTGCGCTCGAGCCAGCCGAAGAATCCCTTCACTCCCGGGAAGTCTTCTTTTTTGTCGCCATCGAGAATGGCGTTGCGCTGCGCCGCGGTGAGCTCGCGGTACGGCACGTCCGCCGGGATTCCTTTCGCGCGCGCGAATCGTCGCATGTCCATCGCCAATTGCCGGTACCGCGGCTTCGTCCATGGCTCGATGGCGCCCTCGGCGAGGGATTTTCCCTTGTCCGGCACCACGCGGTCGAGATCGAAATCGATTGTGTTGCCGAAGCCCTGGCAGCGCGGGCACGCGCCGTAGGGGTTGTTGAACGAAAAGAGCCGAGGCTCGGGCTCCTGATAGGACGCGCCGCACTTCTTGCAATTGAATCGCTCGTTGAAGACGAGCCTTTCCTGCCCTTCGCTCGCGGCGCCATCGGCCACGAATTGAAGAATTGCTTCTCCCCGGCCTTCCCGGTAGCAGATTTCGATAGAGTCCATCAGGCGCGAGCGTATTTCCTGGGAAAGCGCGAGCCGGTCCACGAGCACGTACACGGGCTTGGCGAAATCCACGTCGAGGAGCTCTTCCGGCGTCGAGAATTCGAACACGCGGCCGGCCTGATACAGGCGGTTGAACCCGCGCTTGCGCAGGCTGGTGAGCGAAAGCCGGATTGCGTCCGGAGCAGGCCGGGCCGCCTTTCGCGGCCGTGCGGCAGCCGCGTCTTGCGGTGCGCCGGCAGCAGGCTCCGGCCCGAGCGCCAATTGATACAGCACGTAGAACCGGCGTCCCTCGGGAAGAGCCAGCACGCGGGCCGCGATTTCGTCGAGCGTGTCCTTCCGGACTTCCTCGCCGCAGCGGAAGCAGAATGTGTGACCCGCGCGCGCGTACAGCAGGCGCAAGTAGTCGTAAATCTCCGTGGCGGTCGCGACCGTGGAGCGCGGGTTGCGCGTGGAATTCTTTTGGCGGATCGAGATCGCCGGAGCGATTCCTGTGATCTCATCCACGTCGGGCTTCTCGATTCTCTCGAGGAATTGCCGCGCGTAGGCCGAGAGCGACTCGATATAGCGCCGCTGGCCCTCGGCATAGAGCGTGTCGAACGCCAGGCTCGACTTGCCGGAACCGGATACGCCGGTCACCACGGTGATGGCGTTGTGCGGGATGGTGAAGTCGATGTTCTTGAGGTTGTGGACGCGCGCTCCGCGGACGCGGATTTCCTCGACATCGTCCGCGGCCGGCACGGACACCGGGCGCGGCAGGGCTGAATTGGCGGGAGTGGGCTTCTCAGTGCGTTCCGTCGGCATACGCTTAAACAACCAATTATACGCCGCCGTGCAAATCGCGGCAAACCGGGGAAATCTCGCCGAAGCCTGTGTGCGGACGTGTGCCGACTGCGAATTTCAGATACGGGGAAGGGAACTAGTCGCCCGAAGCTGCTTTCGGCGCGTAATATCCGGTCCGCGTGCGTACCGAGAGCTTTCCGCGTCCTTTCGGAGGAATCACCTGGACTTGCAGCGCGCGGAAACTTCCGTCCCTGGTCGTGTTCGATGGATAGTATCCGATCGTGTATTGATTGCGGATTTCGCGCGCGACTTGTTCGCAGACCGGCGTCACTTGTTCGAGGTTGTCGGGAAAGTACGCCAGTCCGCCGGTCGCTTCCGCCAGTTCGGTGAGCACCTTCTTCGAGCGCCGGACCATTCTCTTTTCGTTCTTCAGATCGTCTTCGCTATACACGCCGATCGCGTAGATCGTCGCGTTGGATTGCTCCGCCGCCTTGATGGTGTCCTCGAAGGACTTTTGGCTCGCATCGTCATCTCCGTCCGTGACGACCAGCAGGACTCTCTTGTCCTTGTGCCCCTTCTTCAGGTGATCGAGCGATCCGATCACGGCGTCGTAGAGAGCGGTGCTGCCGCGCGTTTCGATCCGCGAAAGCGCGTCGTTGAGGTTCTTTGGATCGTTGGTGAAGTCGCCGTCGGTATCGAGGTAATACTCGTCATTGAAATTGACGACGAACGCCTCGTCCTGCGGGTTGCTCGTGCGGACGAACGTCATCGCCGCGGCGTTCACTTGCTCCCGCTTCTCACGCATGCTCCCGCTGTTGTCGACGACCAGCCCCATCGTCACGGGAATATCGTCGCGAGAGAACATGGCGATCTTCTGCTCGATCTTTTCCTCGAAGACGCGAAAATTCCCTTGCTTCAATTCGGGAACGAACTCCCCTCGCGCATCCGCCACGGTGACGTGCAGGACCACCAGATCGACATCGGCCTTGATCCTGTGGTCGGATGAGGTTGCCTGGCCCGGCGGGGGCGGCGGACCGGACGGCGCCAGAGGCGGCGGCAGGTTCTGCGCGAAAACACACGGGCACGCGGCGAGCACGGCCAGAGTGAGGATTCTCAGGATAAACGTGGGCAAGCGCCTAGTGCCGTTCCAACTTCCCTGACCAAAGGAGTTTCGATTTAGCTGGCACGCAAAGAGGGCACCGGGCTGGCAACCAAACTTGTCGAAGCAAGTTGGAACGGCACTAGTGGCTGGGCGCGAAATATCCGCTCTTGGCGGAGACGGTGAGCGGCGGCAGACCCTTGGGCGGGTGGAGCTTGACTTTAATTTTGCGCCACTTTCCATCATGTTTACGCGCGCTTGGTCGATATCCGAGCACATACTGATTGCGCAACTCCATGCTGATTTTCGTCGCGATATCCGGCAGCTCGTTCACGTTCTGCACGATGAACGTGCGGCCGCCGGTCATCATCGTCAGATCGCCCAGAAGAGAGGGGCCCTCCCGCTCTTCAATCGTCGGGCCGCCGTCAGGCTCGAAGAGTCCGATGGCGTAAATCTGAACGTCCGCCTCTCGCACGAACTTGCGGATTTCTGTTTCGCTGTACCTGCTATGATTATCGCCTCCGTCCGATATGATGAGCAAAGCTTTCTTTGTGTTGTGTGCTCCTCTCATCTGGCTCAGACCGAGATAAACCCCGTCGTAGAGCGCTGTCAATCCATGCGCCCCGGTGTACATGAGGCGGTCTTGCAGTTGATCGACGCTGCCGGTGAACGGGCTGATGAGCTGGGCGCGGTCGTTGAAATTCACCAGAAAGAACTCGTCTTGTGGATTGGCTGTCCGGAAAAACTGCACGGCCGCCTGCCGCGACTTATCGATCTTGTCCGACATGCTCCCGCTCATGTCGAAGATGACGCCGATCGACACGGGGACGTCCTGGCTCGAAAAACGGATGATTTCCTGCTCGGTGCCGTCCTCAAACACGCGAAAGTCCTGCTGCTCGAGCCCCGTTACGAGCCGCCCCAGCGGATCCGTGACCGACGCGCCCACCAGCGTGATTTCCGTTTCGGTCCGGATGGGCTGTCCCCGCTTGACCTTGGGAGTATCCGAGGGAGCTGGGGCTTCCGGACCAGCGGGAAGTTCTTGCGCCCGGACGGGCGATGCGAGAGGGCTGCTGAGGAGGACGCCGAGAGTCGCGCATACCGCCGCCCACATCCAGTTTCGACCTGGCTGCGCGGCGCGGTATTTCATGATGCCCCCAAACGCACTACGTTTTGATTCTACCACCGGACCTTCTCAAAGCAAGGGCCGGTCGCGGCGCCGTGTCATTCCTGGCGGCGGCTGGAGCGCTCGCTGCTCCGTGCTAATATGCCATCGACACCAGAGACACGAAACTTTATGCCGCAATCCCAATCCGCAAAAGTTCTGGCAGTGATTCCGGCGCGGCATGCTTCGTCGCGTTTCCCGGGGAAGCCGCTCGCTCCAATCGCCGGCCGACCGATGATTCAGCATGTGGTCGAGCGAGTGCGGCGCGCCGGGCTTGTCTCCCAGGTTGTGGTGGCGACGGATGAGCCGAGCATCAAGCAGGCTGTCGAAGCCTTTGGCGGGGAAGCGATTCTCACACGGCACGACCACCGAACCGGCACCGACCGCGTCGCCGAAGTGGCGACCCACATGGCCGCGGACATCTACATCAATGTTCAGGGCGACGAACCCCTGATCGATCCCGGAACGGTGGATGCCGTCGCGTCTGCAATGCTCGAGGACGAAGCGGTCCAGGTCGCGACGCCCTGCGCCGCGATCTTGCAGCCCGGCGACATCATGGATCCGAACATCGTCAAGGTGGTTCGCGATTTCGACGGCAATGCGCTCTATTTTTCGCGCGCGCCCATTCCATGGGTGCGCGATCGGGACGAGTCGGTGGTCGCGCACCACTGGAAGCACATTGGACTCTACGGCCACCGGCGAGACGCGCTCCTGGAGTTCCCCACGTTGCCGCCGGGCGAGCTCGAACGCCTCGAACAGCTCGAGCAGCTCCGCTGGCTCGAGAACGGCTTCCGCATTCGCGTCGTCGAGACCGAGTACGATGCGGTGAGCGTGGACGTTCCCGCGGACATCGCGCGCGTCGAGAAACTTCTTCGCGAAAGCTCGTCCTGATCTCGCCGCGCGCGAGCGGATTTCGCAATTTGCGGAGAAAAAAGCGACAATTTGACACGCGCGCACTTTCCCTTCATAATGTTTTGTACGCCGACTCCACCGGAGGAATTCGAGCGCCTTGGCGACCGGCCCGAAATACATCTTTGTTACGGGCGGCGTGGTTTCTTCCCTCGGTAAAGGCGTGGCAGCGGCTTCGATGGGTTGTTTGCTCGAAAGCCGCGGCCTAAAAGTCACCCTCCAGAAGTGCGATCCCTACCTGAACGTCGATCCCGGGACAATGTCTCCCTACCAGCACGGGGAAGTGTTTGTCACCGACGACGGCGCGGAGACCGATCTCGACCTCGGCCACTACGAGCGATTCACTTCGGCGCACCTCACCCGCGACCATAACTGGACCACGGGCCGGATCTACGAATCGATCATCGCCAAGGAGCGCCGCGGGGACTACCTCGGAAAAACCGTGCAGGTGATTCCGCACGTGACGGACGAAATCAAAGCTGCCTTCCGCAAAGTCGCGGACGGCGTGGATGTCGTGATCGTGGAGATCGGCGGCACGGTCGGCGACATCGAATCGCTCCCGTTCATGGAAGCGATCCGCCAGATGCGCCTCGAACTCGGCCCGGAAAACGTGGTCTTCGCGCACCTCACGCTCGTTCCTTTCATCGCCGCGGCCGGCGAGCTGAAGACGAAGCCCACGCAGCACAGCGTCAAGGAGATGCTGAGCATCGGAATTCAGCCCGACATTCTGATTTGCCGCAGCGACCGCCCGCTCGGCGCCGATCTGAAAGCCAAGATCGCGCTCTTCTGCAACGTCGCCGAAAGCTGCGTGATTTCCGCGCCGGATGTCGCCAACATCTACGAAGTGCCGATGACTCTCGCATCCGAGGGCCTCGACGAACAGGTGCTGCGCTTGCTTCATATCGAGGCTCCGCCGCGCGACCTCAGTAAGTGGCTCGCGATGCTCGAAACGCTCGAACAGCCGCAAGGCGAGGTCCGGATCGGCGTGGTGGGGAAATACGTACAGCTCGAGGATGCGTATAAAAGTTTGCGCGAAGCGCTCGTCCACGGCGGGCTCGCGAGCCGCCAGCGTGTCGTGATCGAATGGATCGAGGCTGAAGACATCGACTCGCCGGCGTCGGCGGAGCGCCTGTTGCGTCACGTGGACGGGATCCTCGTGCCGGGGGGCTTCGGAAAGCGCGGGATCCAGGGCATGGTGCACGCGATCACATACGCCCGCGAGAAAAAAGTTCCGTTCTTCGGAATCTGCCTGGGGATGCAGTGCGCGACGATCGAATACGCGCGCCAGGTTTCAAAGCTCGATCGTGCCGACTCGACCGAGTTCGATCCCTCGACTCCGAATCGCGTGATCTACAAGCTGCGCGAACTCCTCGGCGTCGATGAAATGGGCGGCACGATGCGCCTGGGCGCGTGGCCCTGCAAACTCGAGCCTGGTTCATTCGCCGCGAAAGCGTACGGCACTACGGAAATTTCCGAGCGCCACAGGCACCGCTACGAATTCAATTGCGAATACGAAAAGACCCTCACGGATGCCGGCTTCCGGATCACGGGCCGCACGCCCGACGGAACTTATGTCGAGATCGTTGAGATCCCCGACCATCCGTGGTTCCTCGGTTGCCAGTTCCACCCGGAATTCAAGTCGAAGCCGCTCGCGCCGCATCCATTGTTCGCGGCGTTCATTCGCGCAAGCCTCGAAAGCCGCCACCGCCGCCACGGACAGGATGTGCCCACAGAAATTCGCGCCCGCGCGGCCGACACGTCGTCCTAGGCCGACTTCGCCGCACAGGCTTCGCCGCCAACGCCGTCATTCCGCGGAAGCGGATGAATCAGCACTAATTGATGTTCAGCTTTGACTGTGTGCTGGGAAGATGCTCGTTGAGATTTGGCAAGCACTCCACTTCGGTGATGTCCGTATCATCCACGCGATTCCAGTGCTTCGTGCTCGTCCATTCGCCTTCCCAGTTTTGAGGGTCGAGCAGGGTGTACTTGATTTCGAGCGTCTTTCCGCCGTTGATCAGGCGAATCCGCTCGATGATGCGAAAATCGTTGCTCACGGGAACGCCGACATCAATCCAGTGGCGCTCGGGGATCATGCTGGTGGTATCAACAACGAGAGTGTCGCCCTCCCAGTGTCCGACGGAATCACCATTGTAGGTGCGAACCACCACATCCGGATCGGTATGCGGCCGGCCGTCGATATAAACCATCCGCAGCGCATTTTCGAAGCCGCTGACCATAAAGATCACCGTGGGCGTCTGAATCATCGCGATTGCCCAGACGCGGGTCATGATCATCGGCATCCCGGCGGGGAAGCACTTTCCGATGTCGTCGTGGAAAGCGTGCCCTTCCGCCGTCGCCTTTTTCCCCTCGTCGAAGAGCGCCTGCGCCTGCGGCTTGAATTTGGGATAAGGCGGGCCGAACATGAACGAGCTGAAGCCCGAGCTCAGATCCACCATCCAGGTGCCGGTCAGATCGAATGGCGCCTTCGGACGCGGCTTGGCGATATTGTCGGGCGCGAGCGCGCCCTCCGGGAACACCTGCGGCGCCTGCGACTTGCCCTGCGCCCGCGCGCTCGATGCAGCGGCACCGATGCTCAGCAGGATTAACGCAGCACCAGCGACGAATTTCGTTGTTGGCTTGGTCATTTCCCTCGTCCTTATACTTCCGTGAAGTGCCGCTTGCGATTTCAGGGCTTCGGCGACGGATATCCAGCCGTGTCGGTGAGAACCTGACCGTCGGCCAGCTTGACCGAGACGAACCGTCCGCCCTTTTCGCCGCTCCGCAAGGGATGAATGACAATCGTCACCTGGTCGCCGGTCTTGAGCGTGCTCGCCCTCCACCCAGTACGAGCCATGTTGTTGGGACTGTTGCACTCCACGCCCCACCGGTCGGTGCCGCCCGCCGAGTTCGGCACGTCGATCTCAATCCAGCTATGCGGATTCGTCCAGCTGAAGGTGACGATGGTCCCGACGAGTTCGACCGTTTTGTCCCGATCGAACATCGCGGCTGAATGATGCGCGAATGCCGAGCCCGCAATCATGAACACCATCGCGCCGATGCATCCGACCCGTAGAGTCTTCATCGTCTCGCTCCTGCCGTTTGATTTTTAGCCGCGTCGCCAGCGCTGCAGCGCTATGACAGCAACCTTCCGTCGGGCATCGCGCCCCGCCGATGGTCGCACCCAAACCGCCTGATTATGCTCCAACCGAGTTGATTCGCGCAATCAGATGATGATGAGTGCGCACGGCTCGATCGCTAGTTGTCCGCAGTCCCAGCCGGTTTGAACGTGAACGAGATGGCCTTGGATTCCCGCGGCCCAATCGTCACCGCCTGATCTTGCGCGGCGTAGTTTTCGTGCCAGGCCTCGATCGTGTACGTGCCCGGCGGAAGATTTCTCAGCTCAAACTTTCCCGTCTTCGAGGTAACGGCGAAATACGGGTGGTCGAAGACGAAGACATATGCGCGCATCCACGGATGCACGTTGCAAAGGACCGGCATGGCGAATTCCGGGCGCGCGAACGCCGACTTCAGGGCGGCGGAGCCGGCTGGCTGCGACGTGCTCCACTGCCGATTGTGCTTCGGAAGCGGATGCACGTTGTGCATGGTGGGATCGTTGTTCTGGATCTGGAACGGCTGATTGGTCATCAGCGCCGAAACGTGGGGCTCATACATGCAGTTTTTCTGGCCGAGGATCGCGGGATCGGATGGCGTATCAAACCTGTAGTTGCTGAGCCCGTCCTTCACGAAAATCACGACGTTCGCAAGTGCGCCGTTATCCCCCACGACCATGATCGGCGGCACCACGGGCGAGGGATTCGCCGCGGCACAGGCGGGCGACGCGCTCATGTCGATGGGCTTGAACGTCGGAGGTGCGCCCTCGAGCGTAACCGTGCCGGTGATGGACCCGGCGGTCGTGATATCAACTGTGGCTGCCGGGGCAGGGGATTCGCTGCCCTGCTTATTGCCACACGCCGTGAAGAGGAGAACTACAGTTGCCGCCAGAACCAGATGCAGGTAACGCGTCTTCATTCTGATTAGTGCGTGTCGTAATTCGGAATCGAGACGGCTGCGGTGATGACCGAGAACCACACCAGAAGCTCAAGCAAGCCGGCCAGCTTCGCCACCAGCGGCGTCTCCTCGGTTTGGCCCCATGCGCGCGCCTTCACTTGGTTCACGATGTGCAGGATGATTCCCAGAGGAATGAGGATTCCCAGCTTGGTGCGGAACGCAGGATTGGGAACGTACTTCGTTGCCGCGCTGGCGAACAGCATGAACCCGCCCAGAACTGCTACGCAGAAGCCAATCCAATTCCAGGCGAACAACGCATCGGAAAGCTCAGCTGCCGTTCGGCGCTTGGCGCCCACGCCCAGCAGACGTAAGTCGAGGGAGAGATTTGTTCCGATCCAGAGCGACAGGCCGGAGAAGTGGGTGGCCTGCACAAATGGATACGCCCACGTGGACCCGCTGATCGCGAGCGCCCACCACGTGGTTTGCAGCCACTTCGCAAACTCCATCAGGAGGCTATTCATTCGCGTGGACCTCGAATTCGCTCATGGTCGTCTTCGGCTCGCATCCGCCGCTTATCCCACACCTGAAATCGCCGGGACTTCCACCGCCGCAAGGATTGCTCCGATCCACAATGCCAGCGACACGAATGCCACCAGCTTGGCTCCGGCAGGAATGGCCGGCATTCGGTCCCACTGGGAAACTTTCCTTTGGACGACGGCCCCGAAAACAACGGCGAGCAGGACCACGAGAATCTTGATGCGGAATACCGAGGCGAGGTAAAAATCCGGCGCGTCGGCGGCGAACATGAAGAATCCCGAAACCACGGCCATACCCAGGCCTGTCCACATCCACGGAACCAGTTGCTTGGCAAGCTGCGCGGCGTTTTCGCGCCGGCCGGCGAGACCCATCACGCGCAAATCAACGACGACGGTGGTGCCGACCAGCAAGAAGAACCCGGAGTAGTGGGCGATCTCGAGGATCAACGACATCACGATCGAGCTATTGAGCGCGACGATCCACGGAACTTTCTCGAGCCATTCGCAGAACTGAAGCATGTCTGGTGATCCCCGGAGCGAGATGGTACATCCGTTCCCGGCGAAGTCAACGTGGTTCCGTGAATCGAGGCGCCGGGGCGGACGCTACGATCTGAGCGTCAAACCGTCGGCGAGCACGACCGTCGTACACCGCATCGTTTTGGCGCCGCTCCTTGCCGCGCCACCCGTCACCGTGACCACGTCGCCCGGTTTCACCGTGGTGCTCGTCCAGCCGTTGTGCTTCAGAAAATTCGGGCTGTTGATTTCGACGGCCCACTCTTCGGTCTCACCCTTGTCATTCTTTACGCTCAGATAGATGTACGCGTGGGGATTCGTCCACTCGAGCCTCTCCACGACGCCCTTTAGCGTGGTGGGGTGGTCCATGTCGTACATGGACACGGAGTGATGCGCGAGCGCCGACGGCACTGTGGCTGCCGCCAGGAAGATCAATGCTATGAAACCAATCGCCAGTTTCCGTGCCATTCGAAAGTGCCTCCCGATCTGATTCGGTCCAGTAATTCGCCCAGCCGCTCCGGGCTGGTTGCGCGATCTATTTCTTGATCAAAAGTTCTTCGTAGTTCTTGTTGTTTTCTTCGCAGACGTATTCCTGAATCTGCCACTCCGGATGCAGCCTCATGCGGCTCGCCTGCTTCCATGGCGCCGCAAAAACGTTCGGGTCGTCAATCGTGGCCTCGTACTCCACCGTGTCGTAAGAGATGCGATGATAGCGTTCGACGACGTGATACGCGGTGGTGTGCCGATAGCTGCCCACGAATGTCTTGTCGTTGAACCCGGTCACGTCGACCACGAGCGTGTCGCCTTCCCAATGACCCACGGAGTTTCCCATGTAGGTGGGATCGAGATCGTCGGGATGAGGCCGGCCGTCGGTGGGTATCACGCGAAATATGTGGTACGCCTCGTAAAGGATTACCACGAGCCCCGGCTTCTGGACGATCTGCAAAGGGTACGGCTGCATCGTGGCCGCCGGAACTCCCGGCGGGACGCACGTGACGCCCTGGCCGAGGTCGTTTGGATCGGCGACAACCTTATACTTCTCCGCGCCCGGTTTCACCTGGATGTTGTCCACGGGGCGCAGGCTGAAGCCCGCGATATAGACGCCTGACAAATCGGGATGGCCGTCTGGAGCGCGGGGTATCGGCTGATTGTGCGGATCGACGCAGCCCGGGCCGGTATTGGGCGGCGCTGGGGTGGTGCCGACGACCGTCACGGTAACCGATTTCTTGTCCATCCCGGCGCGGCCCTTAACCGTGAAAGTATAGGTGGTGGTAGCAGCGGGAGAAACCTTGATGCTGCCGAGCGTCGCCACGATGCCCAGGCATTCATCGAGATAGGTGTCGTCCGCGTTCACAGCGTGCCAGTGGAGCGTGGTGGACTGTCCCGGCTGGATCGTGCTCGGATCGGCCGTGAATTCGAGAATCTTTCCCGGCGGCCCAATCGGGAACCCACCCACAACAGGCCGCCCCGGCTCCGGTGTTGGCGCCTGACCCTGCGCCGCCTGCTGCGCGGCCGCGCACGAAGCTACTGCTGCGGCCAGAGCAACGGCCATCCAAGCTCGCTTCACAAATCGCATGCTGCCTGCCTCCTCCGCTTTCGGCTTTTGTGGAACATTCGCAGACGTCATGGACTGAGCTGCAAGCCGCTCGATAGTTGGATTGACGTGCCGTGCATGAGATGGGTTGCGGAGTCGTGTGCGAGTGCCGGTGTGACCCACAGAAGCGATGGACCAGCGAACGGGAACGCAAGCGCTGAAGCAGGTCCTCGCCTGCGCGTTGTTTGGGCCTCTACCACAAAGTTATCCATCGTGCCGCGACGACTACCCCCACCCACGAGAAAATCCAAACGCCGTCCCTGTGTTTCTCCCCCAAGCCGGCGCGACCGGCATCATGCCACGCGGCCAGCCCTTCGCGAAAACCATTCTACCGCGAAGGGCGGGTGGCATGAGCCGTCAAATGTGAATCAGCATCGCTCCGCTAGAAAGAGTATTTCAGCGCGAACTGCATGACTCGCGGATCGTTGATCGTTTGATTCAGAGCGCCCAAGCCGGCGGTGCTCGCCGGAGTCGGCTGGCCGAAAGTCGGCAAGCCGATTCCAGCCCCAAGCGTGCTCGGCAGGTATAGATTTGCGTGGTTCGGTAGATTGAATACCTCCCAGCGAAACATCAATTGTTGGCTTTCCCTGATCTGGAAGATCCTCTCCAATGCGGTGTTGAAGGCGATCGTCCCCGGGCCAAACAGGCTGTTGTTTTTCAGGTTGCCGAAGGTGTAAGGGGCCGGCGGAACAAACGCCGCTGGATTGAGCCAGCAGGTTCGCCCCTTTGGCTGGCAATACGGGTCCACGCCGGGGACCAAACTAGGCCGCTGCGTGATTCCGTTGCCACTTCCCGAATAATCGACGAGAAGGATCGGAGACACATCCAAGCCGGATTGGACGATGCCGGAGAGGGAGAATCTCCAGTGGCCGACGAGCATATCCGTGACGTGGTTCGAGAACTTCGGTGTTTCCGCGACCAGGGATTGATTGAATATGTTATGCGTGTCGGCACTGGGACAGTTGCCGCGATCCGCCTTTCGGTCATACGGCACCGCCTCCGCCGCCAGGAAGAAGCCCAGCGTCGTCGTGTAGTTGTCGGAGATGCAGTGGGACCATGTATAGTTCGTGGTCGAGGTGAAGTGATTGGCAAAATGGTGCTGTACGGAAAGGAGCAGGCCGTTGTAGTTTCCGGTGCCTTGCTCCTCCAAGACGAGCGTTTCGCCGTAGCAGGAAGTCGTTAGCGAACACTTCGTTCCAAAGTTCTGGAACAGGCGGTTATTGTTCAACGAGAAGAAGGGGCCGAACGTGTTGCATACGAACGGAGCAAGCGGCTGTCCGAAAAAGGTTGTCGGGCATGGCCCGGCCACGGTAGTGCCGCCGGCGCCACAAGTTATCCCAGGGGGGAACGGATAACCATTCGGGTATGGGCCCAGACCTCCGTCGTTAGTTGTACACGGGCCCTGAAGCCCTGGATTGGCTTCGTTGTTGCCCCAAAGGTGGCGCTGCTGACTCCCAAGGTACGTCGCGGAGATCAGCCAGTTCGTGCCCAACTGTTTTTCCACGCTCAGGTTGTATTGCATCACGTAAGTCGGTTTGACGTTCTGCGGGTAGCTGAACACCAAAGCATCGGTCAGGTATGCGGACTTCGTGGGACCCGCCCCAACAAAGTCGTTCGCACTTCCCGGCCCCGAACCAAAGGGATTGCCGACCACGGACTGGGTCGCGACGTCGGTGCAGGGGTAAGGACAGAAGGTGAATGGGTTTGCCAGAGAACCTTCAGCAGTAGTTCCCCAAGGGTCGCTAATGCATGTGGCGGCACAAGAGCCACCGGGGGCTGTGGCGGCCCCGCCCCAAGGTTCTTCAAATCCGAATTGGTCGTAGGAGAAATTCGGGAAGTCATAGAAGATGCCGAACCCTGCGCGGATCGACATCCGGCCGTCGCCCTTCGGATCCCAGGCGACTCCGAGGCGCGGGCTCCACTTGTCCAATGCGTTCTTCGACAGCTTGTTACTGCTGGGCCCGCCGGGATCACCTTGGAAGAGGTAGCCGGCCGGAGCACTCGGATACTTTTGGCTATGTACGTCAGCGATTATGTTCGGGATCGAGATGCTGACAACGTGGCCTTTCGGGTCCGTGTGGCCGAAGAAGGGATCCCAACGAAGCCCGGCAGTGACCGTTACCCGTCGCGTGATTTTCCAGGCATCCTGGGCGTAAAGCGCGAAGATATTCTGATGTTGGATGGAAGGAATGGGAGCATCCTGAGCGAAGCCGCTCGTGGCGGATGTCAATCCCAGCATAAAGTCAGGAAGGCCCGCGCTGGGGAGAGGTGGTCCCACGTGAGTACGGTTGCCGTCGAAGGTATAGTCCCCCTGATTGAACAGGTAGTTGGTGGCGAACGCCCTCAGATTGATGAAGTCCATGCCAAACGAGAGCTGATGGGCGCCGCGCGTCAGCGAAAGGTCGTCGGAAAATTCGAGCGTGTCATAGGGCTGAAGCGATGGAGTCGAGTTGAACAGGCCGCCGAACCCGGCAGTGACGGCGAAATTCGGCATGAACTTTGGAAACTTAGGCGGGGCCTGTTGGTAGATAGAGCCGATCTGGCTTGGCAGCAATGGGTTCACCGCCAACGCTTCCGCTTCCGTGAGCAAGCCTGCAAGGTCGAGAGTCGTGTTCTGGAGTGTAAGGTTTCTGCTTCGATTGCCGGTCACTCGGATGCTGTTGACCGTGTTCGAACCGAACAAGTACGTGTCCCCAAGCGTGAGGTTCTGGACTCGGTTGAAGGCTCCGTCGATTGCTCCGATCAGAAGGTCGGGCTTCCCGCTCGGTAGCGTCTCGGCTTTGGCGGGAGGCTGCTGCCAGTTCGTAATGAAGTAACGCCCGAAGATCGTGTTTTTACCACTTGCATGATAATCGATCCTTGCCAGCCCCTGGTTTTCATCGAAATTCGAAGGAGACTGGTAGTTGTACGAGCCGCACGCAGTCGGTGAGCCTACCGGCCCTGCGCCTGGTGCCACCGGCAGGTGGTTCTCCAGCGCCCTAATGATCGGGCTGAAGTTGGCGGGATTAGTCTGGTTATTGACGTAAAGCCCATTCAGCACAGGGGCTGCTCCAAGGCAGGGCCGGAAGTCTCCGGCCAGCATCGCAACCGTGGGGAGGGTCGTCTGGGCAGGATTGCTGGAGCGCTGGATCGTGTCTTGCCAGCCGGCGAAGAAGAAGAGTTTGTCCTTCAGAACCGGTCCCCCGATCGTGCCACCGAACTGATTGCGCTTCAGGGGAGGGCGGAAGGCCGAAGTCTGGCCAGTGTTGGGATTGATCACAGTGGCGGCAGCGAAGGCGGTGTTCTTGGAATCGAACATGAAATTGCGCACGTACTCGAAAACATCGCCGTGGAATGAATTGCCGCCCGATTTCGTCACCACGTTGACGGCGCCCGAAGGGTGCGTGCCATATTGAGCGGGCAGCGAGCTGGTTTCGACCTTAAACTCTTCAACCGTGTCCGGGAAGGGAAGCGGAAGATTTTGATTGCTCAGAGGATCGTTATGCGTGCCGCCATCCAGCCAGTAAGCCACGCTTCCCTGCGCGCCGCCCGCGATTGAGACCACCGCCGAGGAAGGGTAAGACGCGCGGAAAGCCCTGCCTTGGCCGACAGCCCCCGTGAGGGTCAGCAAGTCGGTGAGCTGGCGTCCGTTGAGGGGCAGATCCTGCACCTGTTGCGGAGCGATCACCTGTCCGACGCCGGTGCTCTGCGTCTCCACCATCAGCGATTCAGCCTGCACCGTGACTTCCTGCGTCACCGCGCCGACCTTTAACCCGACATCGATCGTTGGATTGGCGCCGACCTGGAGCACCAGGCCGGTCTGCACGTACTTGCTGAAGCCTTCCTTGGTGACCTCAAGTTTGTACGAGCCAACGGTAAGATCGGGCAGCGTGTAGCTTCCGTCTGTCCTGCTGGTCGCCGTTCGCACAGCGCCCGTATCCGTTTGCGTCAACTTGACCTCGGCGCCGGCCACGGCCGCGCCGCTCGGGTCTTGAATGACGCCGCTGATCCGGGAAGTCGAAATCGTTTGCGCGGAACCAACGCTCGCAAAAAGAACGACGCAAAGCCCGAGAAGCAGTGCTGATCGCATGTGACCCCCTTCGAAGTGGACCGAATGCCCAGCCGGAAAGAACGCTCGCCAGGCGCGCAGGGGGCATTGCACTTGCAGATACATACACGCACCCCCACCCAACGTAATCGGCGCGAAGTCTAGACCTAACTCGGAGCGCAACTCTTTGCCGTGAGAGCAAAGTTACTTGCCTTACAGTGAACAGGCTTCGCCACACGCCGTTATCGGCTCTATGCCCGTTGCTCCTGCAGAATCGGTCGGAATTCTGGAAGGAGTTAAGCAAGGAGGCAACCGCTCGATTACGCGCTCTTGGCCATTCCCGCTCGAACGCTTCGCGGCGGGACGCCGAATTCGTCTCTAAACTTTCGGCTGAAATGCGGGTAGTTGTTGAATCCCCACGAAAACGCGATCTCCGTCAGGGAGCGGCCGGCCAGCGCCGGATTCTGTAGATCGCTCTTACAGCCGCCCAGCCTCAGCCTCCAGATCGATTCGTCGACCGTGCTTCCTTTGTTCGCGAACACCATGTGCAGGTATCTCTTGCTACAGTGCAGCGCGTTTGCGATTTGCCCCACGTTGAGGCCGGGATCGCGAACGTTCTGGACGATGTAGGCGCGTGCCCGCAGATGCAGTGCTTCCCGGAAGGACGTGGATGGCTGGTCCCCCAGGAGCTCGAGAAGCGAGCAGGCAAGGAGCTGGCGAATGGTCGCCGTGACGTTGCGTTCGGATTGTTCGGAGAGGTTGGGAAGTTCGGCAAACGATGTGTTCAGAAATTCGTAAAGCAGCTTTCCCATCCCCTTTTCGCTGGAGAAAGTGCGCGCCGTGAAATCGTCTTGGATCGGAATCCCCTGAAGCTGTGCATCGGGAACCATGAGCAGCAACTGTTCAACGCCGTCTCCTGCGAATGACACGCGCGAAGCGAATCGCGTGTCGCTAATGCTCCACTCCCCGGGAGAGAGGAGCACCGTGCGGCCATGCTGCTCGAACTGTGCATGGCCCTTCACCTGAAAGACGACGTTCAATGCATGGCTGTACTGCTCCCAGGCTCGTGGTTGCGGGCGATCGGCCGTGAGGCCGCTGATTTTCATCTTGCAAAGACGGAGGTTTTCGAGATCCGCGTATTCCAGCGATCCATAGAATGCACGTGAAGGGGGTGCAACGATACTCAGCCGCGAGAATTGCTCCCAGGCCAGTATCTTTTCTTTCCAGAAGGCAAACCTCTCCCCGGCAGCAATCGTCGATGTCGACATCATTCGAACATCTGCCACGGGAGAACCACCCCCAAGCCGCCTGTTGGGTGGGGTTATATCTACGGCGGGGTCGTCCTGTCAAGGAAGGGTTTTCTTGCGGCGGCCGGAATGAGGAGTCCGTCCTCGGAAGTAGGGGCCGAACACATGGCCGTGCACTTCGACGTGCTTACACGTATGCGATCCACCGTCCCGCGGCGATCACCCCAACCCACACGAGGAGCGAAACACATCCCGCGAATTTTGCGCCGAGCGGCGTCACCGCAGCGTCGTCCCACGACGCCACCCGGCGGTACGTGATCCTCTCAAATACCAAGGCGTTCAAGCCTGCGACCAGGATCAGCAGCATTTTCAGACGAAACGCGTCGTTCTGATACATCTTAGTTGCTTCCGAGACAAACATGAGCCCTCCCGAAACAAACATCACTGTGAATCCCGTCCACGTCCAGCGCATCAGGCGCTTGTGCAATTGCGAAAACGGCTGCTTGGTCAATATCAATCCGAGTAGCCGCAGATCCAGCACGCCGGTGGTTCCCACAAGCAAGATGATGCCCCAGATGTGAATCGTTTCGACCAGGGGAAACAGCCACAGCGACTCGGACACCGCTACGCCGACCGACGTGTGTTGCAGCCACCTGCAAATTTCGTAGAAATGCATTTTTGTGAGAGGTCCTTTTTAAATTGATCTGATGTTGCCCGACGATTCCTGTGGACGCCGCCTCAAGATAGTTCCGGATCAGCGGCTACTCCCTGCTTCATCGGCCCAGGTCACGACCGCCGCCCGAAAGCCGCACTACATTAAGTTCGCCGTCATACCTTGTCAAGCGGCGGCATCGCGCGTCGCGTCAATGGTGTGGCGGACGCTCTCTGCTTCAGATTTCAGCATTGAAAACGTCCCCAAACCCGCATAGGCTCTCTCGCCGGGGGAGAGTGCCACGCAGCCAGCGCGGCTGCGCAGCAGACGAAGATCCATGCCCGACATCGAAGTCCCGGTCCTGATCGTGGGCGGCAGCCTGGTCGGAATGTCGACCGCGCTGCTGCTCGGCCACCACGGCATCCGCAGCCTCGCGGTCGAGCACCACCGCGGAACGGCCATCCATCCTCGGGCCGCGATGATCACGCAACGGACGATGGAGGTTCTGCGCACGGTCGGCGTCGAGCAGATCGTGATGCGAAAGTCGGACGAGCAGTTCGTTCAGGATGGCGCGATCATGGCCCTCGAAACCCTCGCCGGCAAGGAGCTCGCATCGTTCATCGCCAACCTGAATGAAGGCGTGCGCGACGTGAGTCCGAGCCTCCGCCTCTTCATCACCCAGAGCTTGCTGGAACCGCTGCTCAAATCGCGGGCGGTCGAGCTGGGAGCCGAGCTGCGCTTCGCCACCGAGTTGGTTTCGTTCGAGGAAGATCGCGAGGGCGTCACCGCCGTGATCCGCGAGCGCGACAGCGGCAAGACCGCCACGGTGCGCGCCCGCTACATGGTCGCGGCCGACGGTAGCCATAGCAAGATTCGCAACCTCCTGGGCATCCGCATGCTCGGGCACGGCGTGTTTTCAAACAGCATCACGATCTACTTTCACGGCGACGTTGCTCCGCTACTGCGCGGGCGCAGCCTGAGCGTGATGTACGTCCTGAACCCTGTGTTGAGCGGATTTTTCCGCATTGAGAAGCCGTTCACTTCGGGATTCCTCGCGGTGCACTGGATGGGCGATCCCAAGAATCCGGTGACGGACGTTTCGCAGGGGCTTACGGACGAGCGCTGCCTCGAGCTGCTTCGCGCGGCGCTGGGCGATGATAAAGTGCCGGTCACCATCGACAGCGTCATGCACTGGGACGCGGCCGCTGACACAGCCGAACGCTTCCAGCAAGGCCGCGTCTTCCTCGCGGGAGACTCCGCGCACGTGATGCCGCCCAGCGGCGGCTTTGGCGGAAACACCGGAGTGCAGGATGCGCACAACCTTGCCTGGAAGCTCGCGTTCGTGCTGAAGGGAATCGCCGGACCCGATCTGCTTCCGACCTACGATCGGGAGCGGCGCCCGGCGGCTGGGTTCACGGTCGAACAGGCATATTCGCGCTACGTTACGCGTTCGGCTCCCTATCTCCGCTCCGAGAAGATGCAAGCGATCGAGAACGACCTCAACATCGAGTTTGGTTACGTCTATCATTCTGCCGCTGTGATTCCGGAGGATGCCAGCGACACTCGCGCCCACGAGAATCCGCGCCAGTCCAAAGGGCGGCCCGGCACGCGCGCCCCGCACCTCTACCTTCAGCGACGCGCCCAGCAGATTTCCACGCTGGACCTTTTCGGCCGCAACTTCGTGTTGCTCGCGGGTCCGGAGGGAAATGCCTGGTGCGAAAGCGCCCGCGCGGCCGCCAAACAATTGGGCATCGACGTGGATGTTCACCAAATGGGCGCGAGTGGATTGACGGATCCTTCCGGCGGATTTGCGGCGGCCTACGGCATCGCGCCCACGGGCGCCGTGCTTGTTCGTCCGGACGGTTTCGTTGCGTGGCGGGCCAAGAACGCCGAGGGCGCAACTTCCCAGCGGCTGGCGAGCGCGCTCGCGTCGGTTTTGTGCCGCCGCGCGTGAAGCGAATCCGCTTGACAAGAAGCTCTTGCGAACCACATTTTGGTATCCGATGACTCTACTGCCTACATCACTCGTCGGTTCATATCCGCAGCCGGACTGGCTGATCGACCGTCAAAAGCTCGGACACCGGATGCCTCCGCGGGTGCGCGCGGCGGAGCTGTGGCGCGTCGCGCCGGAATGGCTCGAACAGGCGCAGGACGACGCCACGATTCTCGCGATTCGGCAGCAGGAGCTCGCAGGTCTCGACATCCTCACCGACGGAGAGATGCGCCGCGAGAGCTACTCGAACCGGTTCGCCACGGCGCTGGAAGGCGTCGATCTCGATAATCCCGGGAAAGTGGTCAGCCGCACTGGCAACGCCATTCCCGTGCCGCGCGTGACCGGCAAGATTCGGCGCAAGTATCCGGTCGAAGTTCGCGACTTGCAGTTCCTGCGCGCCAATACCGGCCGCCTGGTGAAGATCACCGTGCCCGGCCCGTTCACGATGTCGCAGCAGGCGCAGAACGATTACTACGCGACCGAAGAAGAGATGGCGCTGGACTACGCGGCAGCCGTAAACGCGGAGATTAGGGATCTGTTCGCGGCGGGCGCGGACATCGTGCAGATGGACGAGCCGTGGATGGAAGCGCAGTCGGAAAAAGCCCGGCGGTTCGGGGTCGCGGCGGTGAAGAGGGCGCTCGAAGGCGTCACCGGCACGACGGCTCTGCACATCTGTTTCGGCTACGCCGCGCTGGTTCCCGGGCGGCCGGCGGCATACTCGTTCCTCGAGGAGCTAGCGGAAACTCCGGTGCGCCAGATTTCGATCGAGACCGCCCAGTCGTCGCTCGATTGCTCCGTGCTTGCGAAATTGCCGGGAAAGACGATCATCCTCGGCGTGATCGATCTCTCGACGCACGAAGTGGAAACCGCGGAAGTAGTGGCGGCACGAATTCGCCGCGCGTTGCCGTTCGTCAGCGCCGATCGCTTGATTGCGGCGCCCGATTGCGGGATGAAATACTTGCCGGCGAATTCGGCGTTCGGAAAATTGAAAGCGATGGTCGCCGGCGCGAAACTCGTCCGGCAGGAATTGCAGGGTCGCGCCGCCGGGAACTGATCGCGGTGCGTGCTTCCGGCCGCTACGCTCCTTTTCCAGCCTTGCTTGTAATCTGCGATGGGTCGGCTCCGACTCGGCCCGACATCTGATCTTTCGCTGCCGCCAACCGGAAATCGAATCGAATGCTCGGCAGATTGGGCAGGGGAGAAGCGGGATCTCTCTTGTTCAGCGAAACGACAAGCGATTCGTTCACCCCGAACACGGTGTCCGAATCGATGTGATCGTCCCCGGCCACGTAGAGCGCGGTCACCAGCTCCCGGTATCCCGGCGCGCCAATCACGAAGTGAATGTGGGCCGGACGAAAGCCGTGGCGTTTCTGCGCGCGGATCATGTCGCCCACGGGCCCATCCATCGGAATCATGTAGCCCAGCGGACAGAGCCCGCGAAAGTAGTAGCGCCCCTCCGCATCGGCATGAAAGCATCCGCGCAGGTCCATAACGGAAGGATCGTGCTTCTGTAGATCGTAGTGGCCGGTTTCGTCCGGCTCCCAGATCTGCACCAGGGCGTTTGGAATCCCTTTGCCCGCTGAATTCACCACCTGCCCGTAGAAGACGACTTCGGTGCCGGCACTTTTCGAAATGATCGAGTCGCCCAGCTTCATCATCGGAGCGTCCTGGCGGTAGAACGGCCCGAGCAGGCTCGATTTCGTCGCAGCCTCCGTGGCGCGCTTGTCGTGCAGCGAGTTGACGAGAGAGCTGAGGCCCAGCGTGTCCGAGAGAAGAATGAACTCCTGCCGGTGCGCCGTGCACTTCTGTCCCACGGCTGTGAGAAAGCGAATTCCTTCGAGCCATTCCTCTGGCGTCAAATCGACCTCGCGCGTGAAGGCGTGCAGATGCTTCACGAGCGACGCCATGATCTGCTTTAGCCGCGGATTCGGAGTCGAGGACATCTGGTCGAGCGCTGCATCTGTGATCGTGTTTTCGTTGATGGCTCTCATGTTTCCTCCTACGTTCCCGAGAAAGGCCGGGCTCGAGCGCGCAACCGCGGGCAATCATAGACCCTTTGTCAAAATTTTGCTCCGGCTTTGTGACCGCAGGTGGTGCGGCACAGCGGAACGCGGGAACTCCTGAATTCGCGATCCAGAGTCGCGACGGGTAAGACGGAGCCGCTAAGAAAGTGGGTCCTTACGGTATGCCGAGCTTGCCCTTGTACGCGCATGGTGATACAAGCGTGCCAATACCTCGAAGGAACCCGGCGAATTCTTAGCTGGATGGGCGTTAGGGGGAATGTCCGATGCTAAAAATTCAGCGACTTGCTTTTCTTGTCGTGACTCTACTTTTGGCAGCTCCCGCATTTGCGCAGACTGCCTCGACGGCGGACCTGCGCGGAACTGTGAAAGATCCGAACGGCGGTGTGATCGCTGGTGCGACCGTCACATTGCGCGACGTAGCGCGCAATCTTGAGCGCACGGTAAAGACCAACGACGCGGGGGAGTACGTGCTGGTGTCCGTTCCGCCGGGTAACTATTCCCTGGAAATCTTTGCGGAGGGCTTTGCGAAGCTGGTGGCCCAAGATGTTGGCCTGACCGTGGGGCAGGTGGCCGAGTACCCGGTAACCATGCGTTTGGTCACAGCGCAGTCTGAAATCACCGTTACGGGCGAGCCACTACTGATCGAAACTTCGAAGACTTCCAACGGCACCACGGTCGGCGAGCAGCGCATCGAGAACCTGCCCATCAACGGCCGCAACTACGTCAACTTTTCGCTGACGAACTCTCAGGCTGAGCGCGACGTCGCTCCAAGCATCGGCGCGGCTCCCACTTCGGGATTGAACTTCGGCGGCCAGCGCGCTCGATCGAATGCCGTCAACGTCGACGGCATGGATGCGGTGGACAATTCCACGAATGGCATCCGCTCTACGGTTTCTCAGGAGGCCGTTCAGGAGTTTCAGATCATCACCAACGGTTACGCTGCCGAATACGGGCGCGCGTCCGGCGGAGTCGTGAACATCATCACCAAGTCCGGCGGAAATGAGTTCCACGGCACCGCCTTCGGATACCTTCGTAACCGCAATATCCAGGCGCAGAATCCCTTCTCCAACGTGCCCAACCCAGCGTATACGCGCGTCCAGAGCGGAGTTTCCTTCGGCGGCGCGATCAAAAAGGACCGGACTTTCTACTTCTTTTCATTTGAATCCGCGCGGCGGCAGGAAACCGGTTTCTCCACAATCGGAGCCGGCAACTTCGGCCTCGTGCCGCTTGCGAACGCCGCCACATTCGGTCTGCCTCCCGGTTCTTTGGTCACTCCGGATCAGGCGGCGTTCTTGGCGACCGCTCCGGTTAATTTGCTGACCGGCACCTATGCCGCGCTTGCTGCCGGAAGCGCCGCGGTGGCGCTGGCTGGGACACCCGGGAATCCGATTCCCCAACTGGCTGCTTTTCCCGAGACTGGCGGCCCGCTGCCGGCGTCGTATCACAACCTGTTAAGCCAGGTGGGGAACTATCCGGTCTCGGAAGCGACCGACGTCTATTCGCTGCGCTTCGATCACCAGGCCACGGCCAGCAATCGCATGATGCTACGCTTCGGGATTAGTCCCAGCGCCGTCAACGGCATTCAGGTCAACGCGCAGAACCAGAACTTCGGCCAGAACGCCTATTCCCGCACCTCCAGGCAGAACTATCACGATGGCAGCGTGACGTTCCACGACGCCTGGGTGCTGGGCGCGGACAAAATCAACGAATTCAACTATCAGTTTTCTCGCCGAGGCTTGCTCTATAGCTACTCCAACGCGCCCGGCGGTGGAGACGTTGCGGTGAACATTCCCGGCGTCGCCTTTTTCGGCCGCGAGCCATTCTCGTTTGTCAGACGCACCGAAATTCGCCACCAGTTCACAGACAACTTTTCGTGGATCAAGAGCAAGCACAGCATCAAGTTTGGCGCCGACGTGAATCACATCCCGATCACTGCGGACTTCACGGTAAATTTCGGCGGCATTTACAATTTCAGTGCACTCTCCTCCACGGATGTGAGCCAGACGTTCTCCGGGATGCCGACCTTTTCAGCCGTGCAGGCCTACGGCCTGGGAATACCTCAGGTCATGATTCAGGGCGTCGGCAACCCCCACGACTCGTTCTCGCTCACCAGTCTGGGATTTTTCGCACAGGATTCCTGGCGGATCGTTCCGAGCCTCACGCTCAACTACGGCGTTCGCTATGACTACGAAATTACTCCGCTCTTCGCTGCGTCGAATCAGCTTTCACAGAACGCGCAGAACGCGCTTGGCATCACGCAGGGCATCCCGCGCGATTCCAACAACGTTGCGCCGCGCATCGGACTGGCCTGGGATCCGCAGAACAATGGCAAGACGGTGATCCGCGCGTCGTACGGAATTTTCTACGACCACCCGCTGCTCGGTCTGGCTTTCGATTCGGACGTGGCAGACGGCAGCCAGGCCCCACAGATTATCCTGTTTGGCGGCTCGCCCTGCAATCCGGGGGAAGCGGATTCACCGGTGGACGCGCTCAATTTGAACGCCACGAACGCCTTCCAGGGCTTGCTCGACAAGGGCTTTTGCCTGCCGTCAGGCTTGGCGGCCGGACTCAATTATCTCAGCTCGCAGCAGCGCTTCAATCCTGCTCCCAACGCTCCTTCTCTGTTCACCAACCAGTCCTATCTGGCGGCAGGAGTGCCCATCATCCTTCAGCCGTTTGGCTTTCCCACCGCCAAGAATTTCCAGTACGGTTACGCGGAACAGAGCGGGCTCGCAATCGAGCGCGAGCTTGGAAAGGATTTTGCGCTTACCGTCGAATACAACTACACGGGGGGACATCACCTGAACCGTCCCATCAACGCCAATCCCACGAATCCCAAGGCGTTGATCGAAAATTGGGAGCGCGCCAACTCATGGGCCGTCGCCACCCATAATCCGACGTTCTCCAATCCGCTGACCATAGCTACGTGCAATGTCGGTCCGGCCGGACCGTTCGTCCCGCCAGCCCTGCTGAGCTTTTTCCGGCCTTCGGGCATCAATCCTTCGCTAACGGCGGTTTTCGCGGGATGTATCTCGTCCGGGCTGGCCAATGCCGTGAGCTCGATGTACGGCCTCGGGCTCGGCGTTACTGTGCCCTTCAGCGACATGGTCGCCAATTACTCCAACGGCAGTTCGGTCTATCACGGATTGACCGTCAATCTGCGCAAGCGCATGAAGAATCACTACGAGTTCCTGGCCTCTTACACGTGGTCGCATTCGATCGACGACTCGACCGATCTTCAGTCGCTCCTCGAACCGCAGGACAACAGGTTTCCCAATCTCGAGCGCTCCAATTCCACGTTCGACCAGCGTCACCGTTTTGTTTTCAGTGGCGTTTACCAGAGCGGTCAAGTCGGCGACACCGTCTGGGACAAGATACTCAGCAATTGGACGGTTGCTCCGATCATCGAATTCAGCTCCGGGCGCCCGTTCAATATCCTCACGGCCACGGATCAGAACTTTGACTTCAGCACGTCCACCGATCGCCCGAACGTGGTCCCCGCCGGGACTCCGACCAATGCCTGTGGGTTCCCGACGGTGGCATCAAGGTTTTCCAAAACTGGGTTTTTTCAGGTGCCATGTTTCGTGGACTCCAACCCGCTGGATGGCAGCTTCACCGGTTCGCTCGATGGGAATCTCGGGCGCAACGCCGCGACGCGCCCCGGCACGGTCTTCACGGACATGCGCATTGCCCGCACGTTTCCTCTGGGAGAACGCTTCAAGCTCGAAGGCATTGCAGAGGTGTTCAACCTGATCAACCGATTCAACGTGGCCGACGTGAACCCGCTTTACACCGAGGCTGGAACCCCCACGGCGGCGTTCGACCCACGCCAGTTCCAGTTCGGCCTGAAGCTCAGTTGGTAAAAGCGCGGTCGGTAATTGATCGAGCTTTAGGAGCCCGACGGTAGAGGATTGAACGCGCCCGTGGGCGATCTGGGCGCGGAAGGCTGGAGGTCAACTTCTAGCTGGTATGAACGCTATGCCGCGACGGCTAGGTACTGCCACACTTTGCCGGTGGACTTCACCTGAAACACGCCGCCCTCATCCGCATGGAGGAAATAGGTTCCTTCCGGAATTCGGTGGGCACTGGCCGACTGCACGGAACACCGGGCCCAGTGCGTCGGGCGCATGCCCCGGCCATGCTGCTTTGCCTCGGCTACAATATGGATTCCATACTTCACCCGGTACTCGACGCCCGTGGGGCGGGTGGGGACCAGACGTCCAACTCCCTTTCGGTTTTGGCTCATGCTAATTGGATGCCGCAGGGAGTGAAAAAGTTACTTACTTGCTCCCGGCCTCATTCCAAGCCGACATGGCATGTATCTAACTGGCAGGAAGGGACTTAGCGTTTTAGGCCAGCCCAGCCGTAGATTTCACGGTTCAGAGCCTCCACAAGCTCCGGCCGGTCCTCCCCGGCCAGGTTCGAATCCACGTCATAGCCTTGGCTCTGGAGGTAGTACGAAAGCATGCGGTACGAGGCCCTAAACGGCTTCACCTCGTTTGGATCGATGGAGATCGTTTGTCCCGAAATCGACGGCGTGAGCTCATCCCGCATGTAGATCGCGTCGAACCCCATGATGCCCCATCGTCCGTCACGTCTCTCCGCCCGGTAGAGAAAGCGCGAATGGGTCGAGAGCGTTCCGTCGATCCCTTTCAGTTTCACCGGCAGATCGATTATCGCGGTCAGGCTCGCGACGGCCCGATCGCCCGCCAGCGTCACCAGGATCGGCGCCAGCCGGTGCTTGGCCGGTATGCCGCGCCGCGCCATGTCCATCGACCCTGTCACGAACCCTTCGCGGTCGCCGTGGAACCAGCTCACCCGCACGAGCGCGTCCGGCCAATAGCACTCGCGCAACTGCTCCCAGCGCCCCAGGTCACGGCTTTCGCGCTCTCGCAGAATCAGTTGCGTGATCGCGGTGATGTCTGCGCTCTCAAGCACATCCTTCGGTATGTTCTCGCTCACGGTTTCTCCTGTGACACAGCTTCGAGGCAGGATTCTAGTCCACCTTGAGCGTAAGACGTAGTCAGATAGTGCGCGGAGACCAGCCAAGGCGGGGGAGAGGGGTGCGCACCCACTGGAGGACGTATGCGTTAAGGTGCTTTTGGTAGCGAGCAGTTAGAGTCCGATGTTGAAAACAGGTCCGATCCCGCATAGGCTATTGAAGAGGCAGGGGGTAGAGTCCTTTCATGGAATCGGCGCGGGCGAAGACTTCAGCCAGCTTCTCGATCGGGAACATCGCTTTCGGACCGAAGGCACCGCTGTTTCTGATAGCGGGGCCGTGCGTGATCGAATCCGAAGCCCACGCCACAATGATGGCCGAGCGCCTGGCGGAGATCGCGAACCTGCTCGGCGTTCCGCTGATCTTCAAGGCGTCCTACGACAAGGCGAACCGCTCGTCCGTTTCCTCCTACCGGGGACCGGGACTGGCGGAAGGCCTCCGCATCCTCGCCAAAATCAAGAAATATACCGGGCTGCCGCTCCTCACCGACGTGCATGAAGTCGGGCACGTCGCGCCCGCGGCCGAGGTCTGCGACGTGCTGCAAATTCCCGCATTCCTGTCGCGCCAAACCGATCTGCTGATCGCGGTCGGCCGCTCGGGGCGCGTGGCCAATATCAAGAAGGGCCAGTTTCTTTCGCCGTGGGATATCGTGCACGCCGCTGAAAAAGTGGCCAGCACGGGCAACGAAAAAATCATCCTCACCGAACGCGGCTCGTCCTTCGGTTATCAAAACCTCATCGTGGACATGCGATCTTTCCCCATCATGAAGAAGCTCGGCTATCCTGTCGTCTTCGACGTGACTCATTCGGTCCAATTGCCCGGCGGGGAAGGGAAATCGAGCGGCGGCCAGCCGGAGTTCATCGAGCCGCTCGCTCGAGCGGGCACGGCCGCGGGCGCCGACGGCCTGTTCCTCGAGATCCACGACAATCCCGCCAAAGCTTTGTCCGACGGCACGAACGCGCTGGCGCTGGATAAGCTGCGCCCGCTGCTCGAAAGAATCCTTCGCCTCGCGGCGCTGGTCCGCGAATGGGATGGCGCCCAATGAATCGCGAAGAGCGATCCAAGAAAACTCTGGAGAGCGCGCAGCGCGTGCTGCGGATCGAGGCCGAAGCCGTCAGCGGGTTGATCGACCGTGTCGATGAGCGCTTCGAGAAAGCCGTCGATCTGCTGGAAAAGTGCAAGGGGCGCGTGGTCGTCACCGGGATGGGCAAGTCGGGCCTGATCGGGAGAAAGATCGCCGCGACGTTTTCGAGCATGGGCACGCCGTCATTCTTTCTGCACGCCGTGGAAGCGTTGCACGGTGATCTGGGGATGCTCGCCGCGGGCGACGTGCTGCTCGCCATCTCCTCGAGCGGCGAAACGGAAGAGCTAATCGAACTGATCGAACCCGCCAAGCGCCTGGGGATCCCGCTGATCGCGATGACGGCGCAGCCGGCGTCGCCGCTGGCCTTGGCGAGCGAAGTGGTGCTCGACATCAGCGTGAAGGAAGAGGCGTGCTCGCTCAATCTCGCGCCAACGGCATCGACCGCCGCGGCCCTCGCCATGGGCGACACGTTGGCCGTGGTGCTCGCCGATCGGCGCGACTTTCAAGAGGACGATTTCGCAGCGCTGCACCCCGGCGGGAAACTTGGCAAGAAACTCCGCCGCATCGAAGCTCTGATGCACAAGGGCGACGACATTCCTCGCGTCCTGCCGACGACGAAGATGCCCGACGTGATTTACGAAATGAGCCGCAAGGGCCTGGGCCTCACCGCCGTGACGAAGCCCGACGGGCGCCTGGTGGGGATCATCACCGATGGCGATTTGCGGCGCGTGATGCAGAGGCGGAAGCAAAACGTGCTCGATCTCGCGGCGATCGACTGCATGTCGAAGAAGCCGGTCACTCTGCCGCGCACCGAGCTTGCCGCGGCGGCCCTGCGCTTGATGGAAGAGAAAAAGATCACGTCCGTGCTGGTGGTCGATCATGTGGGACGCCTCGAGGGCGTCGTCCACCTCCACGACCTGTGGAACCTGCAACTGTTTTAACGGACGACCGAGGGGTCTCTCTTCGACGCAATGACTATGGTAATCCGCGAAATCAAATTCCCGGCAAAAGCGATGCGGCGCGCGAAGAAAGTCCGCGTGCTGCTGATGGACGTGGACGGCACGATGACGCCGGGATACGTCTGCCTGCAATCATTTCCCGACGGAAGCGTGGCGGAGATGAAGATGTTCAACGCGCAAGATGGCGCGGGGATCAAGCTTGCGAGCCTCATGGGCATCCGCACTGGATTGATCACGGGGCGCGATTCGGTGGCCACGGCGCGCCGCGCACGCGAAGCGTCGATGGAATTCGTGGTGCAGGGCCAGCCGAAGAAGCTCGAAGCCTACAAGGCGATTCTTGTGCGCGCGGGAGTCACGGACGAAGAGGTGGCGTACGTGGGCGATGATCTCCCCGATCTGGCGCTGCTCGAGCGCGCGGGACTGGCGGTTGCCGTCGCCGACGCCAGCTTCGAAGCGAAACGCGCGGCGCACTACATCACGGTTGCGCGGGGCGGGGAAGGCGCGATACGCGAGGTCGTCGAGCTGATCTTGAAATCGCAGGGCAAGTGGAAGAAAGCCATCCCGCTCGCCATCGCCTAGTAGGGCTCGTCACCACCAGCGCGCAGACTAGACGGGGCCCCGTCAGACCTTGTAAGACTCCAAAGTTTCCGGCGCGAAAATCTCGGCTGGCTTCAATTGCCGCTTCGAGAGGCCCTGCTCGAACGAGTAGCGGAGCAATATTTCCAGCGTCTTCACGTTCCGCTCCAGCCCGTAAGGCCAGAAGTCCTCGCCCATCAGCGCCCGCGTTTCCTCGACGTGCCGGACGAGCCAGGGAAGCATGAAATTCAGCGCGCCCGTTTCGTAAAGCTCGTCGTACGCTAGCCGTTGCGCCCGCGTGAAGGCCTTGTGGAGCGACTGGGCCACCCACGGCGATTTTTCGTACACGTCGCGGCGAATAGCGATCACGTGCATGATGGGAAATATCGCGGTCCTCGAGAAATACTCCCGCTCGACCTTCTGATAATCCTCAAAGAGCCGCCGCACTTTGCCGGATCCGTGAACGAACGTGGAGGGCATGCGCGCCGTGTAGAGCGCGTCGATTTCGCCCGCTTCGAGCATGGCGGACAGCGTCTTCTTAGGCGGTATCGTTTCGAGCCTGATTGCGGGCGGCAGCGACAAGCGAAGCTTTTCCGGCCGCCCCGGCTCTTCCTCTCCGCCACGGAAGTAGGTGACGCTCGCGACCGGGACTTTGTACTCATCGCCGAGAATGCCGCGAATCCAGACGCCGGCAGTCATTTGATATTCGGGCGTGCCGACGCGCTTTCCAATCAGGTCCTTCGGTTCGCGAATTCCGCTATCGCGGTTGATGAAGATGCAAGAGTGCCGAAAAAACCGGGAAGGGAAGACCGGTATCGCGATGAATCTCGGATTTTCCGCGAAGAGCGACACCACGTAGGACGACAGCGACATTTCCGCCACGTGAAATTCGCGATGCCGCAGCATCCGAAAGAAAATCTCCTCGATCGGCAGGCTCAGGCAGGTCAGCTCAATTCCATCGACGGGGACGCGGCCCTCCAGAATGGCGCGCGTGCGGTCGTAGTTCGAGCACGCTAATGAGAGTGGGAGCTTACCCATGTTTAGTTTCCCCGGTTGAACCGCCGAAGGCGGATGCGTCTCGCGCGTGCGCCGCCCACGTAAAGGTGCGGGGCAGATCATATACTCATTGCGATTCCGATGAGAAGGACGAGCTCGCGGGAAATGATGGAGCGGGCGATGGGAATCGAACCCACGTCCAACTTTCCGCAAGTTATTGAATGTACTCACCCGATGTCTCCGATTTGGGCGCACTTGGGCGCAGAATCTCGCCCACTTTGTCCACTGCATCGCGTTGGGAATCGCCGATTACGTGGCCGTAAACTCCCAGAGTGACCCGCGCATCCGAGTGTCGCATCTGGTCTTTCGTCACGGCCATGTTCGCCCCAACGTCCATCAGTAAACTCGCGTGGCAATGCCGGAAAGCGTGCATCCCCGCGCGCTTGATTTTCAGTTTGTCGAGCACAGGCCAAAGCCCGTATTCGACAACTTTGTTGGCCGCGTAAGGCCGGGCGTTGCGATTGAGAAACAGAAACCCTTCGGGATTTTCTTTCCACGTCGCTAGGTATTCCGCGAGCAAGGTTGCGAGCGCGTCCGCCATCGCTACCGGCGCGGCGCTCGCCTTGCTCTTTACGGTCTGCACCCGACCGTACCAAGCCGATCGTCGCACATGGATCACGCGGCGCTCGAAATCTAGGTCCGCTCTTTGCAGACCGACGACTTCTCCGACGCGAAGTCCTGTCATTGCGGCGATAGCGAACATGGTGCGCCACGGGTCAGAAGCGATCGTGATGATTTTGCGCGCTTCCTCCCCGCTGAAAAAGCGCGGCTGATTGTGGATCTCGTCGGCCGGCAAAGCGAGCTCGCCTGCCGTGACTGGCTGCGTGCAGTAGCCCCACGATTTCGCGGTCCGCATCATCGAGGAAAGAGTCCCGAGGACGTTGAGAACGGTCTTGCGTGAGACTTTCTGCGAAAGCAGCGTCACGAAGTTTTGCTGTATTTGTGGCGTGAGTTCGTGGAGAAGAACTTTCCCCAGATGTTTCCGAATGTAAGTTTTCAGATGAGACTTTGCGGCCTTCACGCTCGAAGGCTTTTGGTGAGTGAGTACCTGAGCCTCCCAGCCGTCTGCAAATTTATCCACCGACGAAAACTTACTCGGCCGATAATCGAAGGAGTTGATCCGCGCGAGAATCGGATCAAGCAGACGGTGAGCGATTCGTTTCGTTTTTAGTTCTGCGATCGTGCCGAGAACCATCGAACGCTCAACGCGGATTGTCGTTTCCCCTTGGATCATGTCCTCTCGCCACCGGCCAACAAAAACCTCGTTCGGTTTCTTTCCGCGAACAAATACCCGTCCTTCTTGGTGCCGACGCCGAGCCATTGAGCCACCTTCTTTGCTCGTTGGTCCGGCTACCCTGTCGCGGACTGTACACGCCGCATCAGCATCCGGCAAAGCGAATTGTGTCACGCTCGCCATTGGCCTCAGGCTTCTAACTCCGCGGTTCCGATAACAAGTGATTCCGGAACCCCCCACCGATGCGAGAGCCGGGTGCCGCTTCTGGTCTTCCCACAGCGCGCGTAGCTCTGCCTCGGTTGGCGCAGCGGCCGGCGGACGAGGCACGTGGCGCAGCCACTGCGCCGAAGGGCGGGAGCGACCCCACGGTTCACTTGGGCGGCTGAAAGCCGAAAAAGTGGGGTCGCTCCCGCCCGATTTGATGTTTCTTCTACGGCCTCTTTTGCCGGCTGCGCGGCTTTATGTATTTCGCCGTAAGTGACTTCGAAAGCGGCACGGTGACGATGCTGGCAGATGAAAAGGTGCAGTATGTAATTTCTGCCTTCGTCACCTGTTCTCATTGTTTTCCTCGTTGGCGACGCCAATCTCTTTCAGTAAGAACGTGTGGAAGCCGACGATTCTCCTGTGGTCATTCGCGGAAGACTGGTGACGGATGCGTTCCTCGGTGATACCACGCTCGTGGCTGGGCATTGAGCAAAAACTCCCCTCATCAATACAGAGGGGGAAAAACGGGGAAACCTCACGAACAAAATTCGATTTCCTCATGTATTTTTCGACTCCGCAGTCGCTGCGTCAGGCATTCGCTCGCCGACCGAGTCGCTCCCGCTCCAGTCATGCGAGCGGGTCCGCCTCGCGGTGCCGGGTGTGCTCTTGCCCTCCTACGCGCTGCGTCAGGGGCAGGCAAAGCGAATTGTGCATCCTTCGTCGATTTAGATTCACAGCGGCTCGCCTGTAGAGCTGGCGGACAGTGCCGCTCGGCCAAATGGTTGGCCGGAACCGCTGCGAGTTTTGGAGCTGTGCTCAGAGCCCGTGCGCCTTTCTATACGCGGCCAAAGCCGGATCGCGTTCCGCGTGTCTGTCTTGCCAGGCGGGAAGCGGAGCATCCACGGGCTTCGGTGTCGGTCTTGGGTTTGGGTGTTCGGGTTTGCTTTTGACTTTAGATTTTTCATTCAAAAGGGAAGTCGGAGAGGCGGCGATTTGTGCCGCCGTGTCTTGTTGTAATAGAGAAGGATTTTTGGGAGTAAAGCTTGTAGTAATAGGGCTCTTCGTTTTGGCCGTACCGCCCTGAAAGCCCATGGCTTGCAAGTCGTTGCGCTTGGCACTCGCGGCCACCTCTGGTAGGGAATCAGCACCGCTCGCGGCCACCTCTGGCCTGGAACTCACGGGACTCGCGGCCACAATCGGCCGCGAATCTATCCGTTTCAATCTCGTTTTGTGCTTCGCCTTGGCAATCCAGAAGATCATCCCGTTCTTGCCGTGCGCTTCCGTGCGGATGTACTTCTCGCGTTTCAGAACCGCGACCCACCGGCGGATCGTGCGGATCGGAATGCCCTGGGTGTGGAAGTGGATTGTGTCGAACGTGAGAGGGTGGCCGTAATTGACGACGCCCTCACCGGACGAGTTGAGGGTGGTTTGCCGCGTTGTCAGATAGCCGAAAAGCCAGATTGCATTTCCCATTTTTCGGACATGCTTCCAATCTAGGATGTTGGCTTTTAGGCCAGTCCAAAATCCCATCGGGTGAGCTGCGTTGCTCAACGTGTCGCTCCGCCCAACAGAGAACGCAGCAGAGGTAGTTCGTCCGGCGATGGATCGGCGGCGCGCTTCTTGCCGGTCGCTGACTCGTACCAATCATCAGACTTCGATATGGGAGCATCGTGCGCTGCCTTTGAATCGGCAAGGGCGCAGGGCGCAGACGGGCTGACTAATCGAAACCAGGAATGACGTGCGCCTGTCTCGGAATCCGTTTCGGTTCGATTCTCGATCGTGAAACTGCGGCGCCGTAGCTCGAAAATGCGCGCGTTGTATTGCGCCGCGCACGCCATGATCTCAGGTGCTGGCACCCAAGCGCCGCGGGCGTCCGTTAGCAGGCGCAGAATGTGTTCCCGTTGTGTTGTCGCGCTCTGCGGCGCTCCGCGCGGTATCGCTCGATGGGCAGCCGAGTTCATATGGCTTGCTCCCGCGCGACGAAGTGGAAAAAGTGCTTAAGGGTTTTGCGGCTAGGGCGTCGGCCCTTCTGATATTCGCGAGCAAGCAATGCCAGCTGACCCGCCAGAATCGCCGCACGGCGTCGCCGGTCTGTCGCGATCATTCCATCGCGAAGGTCGCGCAGATCGGCTATCAGCGATTCCAGCGGAGCGAGACTGGAATTGGTCCGATTCTGTTGACTGGGGGAGGCGTTCCGACTTAGATTCTGCATTGTTGTTTCCGCCAAGCTCGCCACCGTCGAAAGTAAGCGAGCGAATTTGAACGCCCGGTGTTGCTGCCGGGCGTTCGTGTTTTAATCCGGAAGCTGCGGCAATTACAATTTCACATCACAAAAAAAAGACGCGGCACGGTGTGAAGTATTTCTGGAGGCAACAACCTAGAGAGGTACTCCCAAAAGCAGAAGAGTTCTTACCCGCCCTCAGCGAGCGATGTTGGGCGGCGCTTCTGAAACCTGTTGAGCCATACGTCGAAGGCTCGCGGTTTGATGATCGGTAGGCTCTGTGCCGCGCGCGCAGCATTCACGAGCCGGCAGAGCCTGGTCGAGTGATACCCGCCGAGTGTGGAGCGGATTGTTTCATAGAGCGAGGTTTGGCGGACGTGCCGGACGAGCAACTGCATTCGCCTATCAGATTTCCCGTGCTGTTCTGTGGCCGCAAGCACATTCCCACGCAACTCTTTGCTGTAGAGACGAAGAAGTGCTGGGAGCCCGCGAAACGCTCTCAGAAGAAACCTGCGCTGTGCGGCGGGAAGGCGCCGCGCCTCGTCCTCATAAAAACCACGTATCTGACTCGGTGAAAGATCGTAAGCGGGTGATAGCTCTGTCCCATCAAGCTTGCCCAATATCGCTGCGATTTTTAGAAGCCGGCTACAGAGCGCGTCAAGCTCTTTTCGATTGAGGGGCCAGCGCTGGCGTCTATCGTCTGCGATCACCGCCTGAGGCGACGCGCGGCTTACGTTGCAATCCCAGAATAGGTGAAACAAAAACTCTTCCGCCGGCCAGCTCATTCGCTGAGTGAAGAACTCGAAATCCTTCACGAGTTGCGGATCATTAGCGATTCGTTTCCGAAGCTCTGCGAACTTAGACTTGATCTCTCGGGTCCACTTCGGGAGGCGTCCGTGTTCGTGTGCAGTCAGGCGAGCCAGTTTTCGATCAAAGAGACGCTTGCCTTCGCGCCATGACTCGATGGGAATTTCCGGCCGGGCGAGTAGTCGCTCTTCGTCGTCCGATAGTGGGGGCGGATTCCGCAATGCATTACCGGCGCGTGCTTTCTCGGCGTGGTTTCGCTTACGGCGCCGACCTGCGCGGCTGGTGCTATTCTTTTGGTGGTTCGTCACAGCAGCCCCGCCCCGGTGCCAGCCGGGGCTTTTTTATGAACACTAATATACTTCCATCTTGACAGCCCTGTCAAACTGCGCGATCATGTAGCTATGGCATCGCGGCTCTACACAACGCGGGAGGTGGCAGAGCGGGTCGGAGTCTCCCGCCAGACGTTGCAAGCCTGGATAGCTGAGCAAAGGATCAAGGCGCCGGCAGTGATTCGTGCTGCGGGAGTTCGGCTCTGGAGCGCCAGCGATTTAGCTCGCGTTTTGAAAGTGAAGCCGCGGAATTATCCGCGCAGGCCGAAGGCTAAGAGGCGACCGTAAAAGAGCGAAGCCGCCCGGTGCTGGTAACACCGAACGGCTTCTAGCCCCATTGCACACTGGAGGTACAACGTGGCTTCAGATAGTCTATCCCGCCGATCTACTCGCGTCGCGATCTACGCGCGCATCAGCACAGCAAACCACGGACAGGATGTTACGACGCAGACACGAGAGCTGCGACAGTTTGCGGAAGCTCGCGGCTGGGTCATCGCGGGCGAGTACGTGGACACCGGCGTGAGCGGCGCGAAGGATTCTCGGCCAGATCTTAACCGTTTGATGGCGGACGCCCACAAGAGGCGATTCGATGTTGTCTGCGTCTGGCGGTTTGATCGGTTCGCCCGTTCCGTCTCTCATTTGCTCCGAGCTTTAGAGACGTTCAAGGCTCTTGGAATCGACTTTGTTTCGTTCTCTGAGCAAATGGACACTTCGACGCCCGCCGGAAAGATGGTGTTCACCGTCCTAGGTGCCGTTGCCGAGTTGGAGCGCACCTTGATTGTGGAGCGCGTCCGGGCAGGTCTGCGAAACGCACGTGCCAAGGGTAAGAGGCTCGGCCGCCCCCGAGTTGTCGTGGACGCCGCTAGAATAGGCCGTCTTCGCGCTCAAGGGCGATCTGTACGCGAGATTGCCGCCGACTTAGGGTATTCCCGCAGCCTTGTCCACAAAACCCTTACGATTGACGGGTCGCGCTGTGTTGCAAATGCGGGTGATTAGCGTTCGCTCTGATCTGTCCCGAAAACAGTTGATTGTCGGACAGTGTCAGTTCGCCTCTAGTCGGGCTCCTTGCTTCCCGCGGCCGGCGGATTCTTAATCACGCGCACGTCCGAGAAACCCTGCGTCTTGAGCCAGTCAATCGCGCTCTCGACACGATTGGCCCCGTACGGACCCGTGACGACTACGAAAAAGTCACTGTTTGAGCTGTGCCGGGGTACAACCGCGACTGGCAAGCCCAGATCCTCAACTTTTTTCGCGACGATCTGAGCTTTGTCTTCCCGGTCAAACCGTCCGATCCACACATAACTGGGCGTGGGGTCATTCATGGCAGACACGGAAGGCGCTTTCTTGCCGGTTTGCTCTTGAAGGGAGGGCTCGTCTGTTGCCTTCGCCATATCTCGCGCGCTGTCAACGGCGGCGAGAAAATGCGCGATCAAGCGCTTAACATCGTTCTCGACGGCGACGCGATCCCGAGTTTCAAAATACACGGCTGAGTTGTCGTCGGGGTTCAGCACCTCAAGAGTGATCCGTTCTAGGAGCGCATCGTCATCCAATTTGAATATCAGGTCAGCATGGTCCGCGTTGGTTTCCGTATAGCGGTTGCGCAGCCCTGAACCGTCCACGGCCACAAAGACCTTGGAAAACTCAGCTTTCTGGGGAAAGTTCGTGTCATGCCTGTTCCACTGAACGTTGACCACAATCTCGCACTTCCGGGCTTTGAGAACGAGCGGCGCCTGGTCCAATTGTTGAGCCCTGGACACGATCGCGAGCGAAAGAACAGCGGCGATCAGAGCCACCGTTCTCGTGATGCGGCGATGCGAGTTTCGCTTAGGGCTAATTCGATGGCGCGACAGATTGGAGCCGATCATTCAAACCTCCCTCATGCACGACTTGGCTTCCAGAAGCGAAGCAGCCCAACGTTCCACGATCATGGCTTGGTGCAGGTTCCGTCGCTGTATTGCCAGCAAAGCACGCCGCCATGATGGGAGCAGGCACCACTGCCGGTCGCTGTGCTGGCTGTTCCGTCGTTACACACTGCGCCGACGCGATGACGTTCAGGCTGGGCCTCCGAACTAGTGAACGCCATTAGGCATACGAGGGCGACTGCCGCAAGGAATCTTTTCAATGAAGTTCTCATCTCAGTTCGCGTCTCCCGCTCACACTTTCGCCCGCAAGAGTGTGCGAAGCGATAGTACTTTGCCGTGTGGGTTAATGGCCTCCCTCGGCCTCAAGTGCCTTCGGCTGGGCTGGCGGGGGCTCGCCATTGTATTGCCCTAACCGTTAATACCGATGAATCACAAGTACCATTTCCAAGCTAGCCGCTTGGCTTGCAAACTTGGGCCTAGAGAGACTCGCTAGGAGGCAATGTGAAAAAGGCTCTTCTTCTGACGCTCATCGCGTGGGCCCTACCATCCTTCGCACAGACGCAGATGGCCTGCCGCGACCTGAAAGAATCGGGCGGCTTTCTTTACGCGGGGGAAACCGTAGTCAACGGTCAGGCTTGCCGTCAGGTGACTTACACAGCGGTCGCGCAGCCTGCTGCCGTCACTAACGCGCGGGAGGATGTCGCAGCCTCTTCGCAGCCTACTGGTGCTGCGAGTGCGCCGGCCAGCCAGCCTGCTGCGCCCATCGCTCCGCCGCCGACCAAGATCAACGATGGAAAAGTTCGGCTGTACGTGACCGACGAACCAAAAGACGAGTCGATCTTCCTAGCATCCCACCGCTCGGGATGGGGCGTCAGTGGTAACTCGAACAGCTTCAGCGGCGGGGGTGGCTCGGCCGGGGCAGCCGTTGGCTACTCCCAGAAAGGTGCCGACCCTCGAACTGTGGAGCTGCAAGCGGACTTGTATGAAAAATGCCCGTCGGTCGTCGTAACCGACGATCCTCCGCGAGCCGACTATGTGTTGCTCTTCCGGCGAGAGGGCGGAAAGAGAACCACCATGTTCGCGATGGGCGGGCTAACGGGTCTTGCGTTGTCAGCACACGCGAAAGTGGATGGTGCGAGCGTCTTCGACGCGAATGGCGATATGGTGTTTGCAACGAGAGCCCGCACCGTCGAGACTGCTATCAAGGAGGTTTGCCCCCACCTGAAGTAGCAAGCTCTTTGTGAGATTCTGTGCGCTGACAGATGCGACCGTTTTCCAGCCGGGCACAAATCGTTCCCCAGGGACTCGTCGCAAAGGCAATGAAAATGGGCTTGAATCATCCTAGCCACTGTTTTGAGGGGCGGCGACGAATCGCCAGGAGTCAATATTTGTCTATTAGTTGATTGTGTGCGGGCGGAGACTCAGCGCGTCCTAAGCGGGGCAATCGCGTGTCGGAAACTGTGTCTTGCTTGCGCGGGCCGCGTCAGCGCGGCGGATCGCCATGGTCGTTTCGATTGTCAGAAAGCTCGCATTCAAAGTGTGTCTCCGCGGACCTGGTGCAGGAAACTGGCACTCCCCATTTCTTTTTCGTCTCGTCTTCAAAATCTGCCTGGGCCTTCTCGTCTAGGTCCACTGTCATGTGAAGCATCTCGAATCTATAGTCGGTTGTGTTGGCGGTATCGTCGGCGCACAACATTTCGTGAGGGTCAGGCTGGACCTTGCCGTCTTCGAAAATCGGTCTACCCGTTAGCATCAAGCATTTCTTTATTCCGTACATCGGCCAGTCTTTCTGCGTCTTGATTGACACTTCAGCATGGCGTTGACCCGATAGCGACTTTTTCAGCGAGTCCGGCGCGGAGCAGGCGCTAAGTAGAACGAGGAGCAGCGTAGAAAGAAGGTGTGTCTTCGTTATCACCATCTGCCTTCTCTTGTTCTCGTCACTTTCCGGTGGACGGGTCCGCATTCCAGCGGACCGAGCCCTTCAGAATGAAGAACTCCGTTGTTGTCTGCTTTGCCCCGAAAAAGTTGCAAGCTCCCTTGGTCTTGTCATCGAGTTGTTTCATGGAATCTGTTTCAGTAATTTTCTTCTCGGCGAATGAAATCAACACCGTGTTTGTCATGCAAATCCCGCTCGACGACGTGGCGATGATGCCGTCGCTGTCCCATTTGACGGCCTGAAGGTAGGAGACGGTCACATGCGGATGGCCGTAATAGTATTCTGCCGTGGCTTCCAGGCAACTCATCTCACTCTTATGGCAGTCGATTTTAGTTTCGCTCGGGAAAGCCGGCTTATCGTCTGGATCTGCCAGAACCCACTTTCCTGTGGCGGAAAAACCAAACGCGTCCCCTACGAAATAGATTGGCCGCTCTGCCTTTTGGGCAGAAAGGGACGGCATGAGCACTGTCAACCATGCCAGCACGAAAGCTGCGGTCTTCATGGATTCCTCCGGTATGACGGCACGACGGCGCAGACAGGCTCTACCGTTTCGTCTTCGCTTCGCACTCATCGTAGTCTGATTCCTGCGATTCGTATTCCTCGCACCCCTCGTTAAAGGACTGCGATGAAGCGTTGCAGTCTCCCGATCCATTCTTCTCGGCCCATTCGTAGCCAGCGTAGTGGCCCGTACCTTGCTCATAGGGATTCGATGGCTCCGTGCAAGGGGCAGCTTCTCCCTCGTTCTCGGCATGGGCCGGTTTGGATGGGCCGCATCCTATGAGGATGAGGAAACCCGCTAGAAAAATCACCGGCGGCAACTTGCGCGAGAGATTGTTCGCCAAGCAGAGCATCCGGTTTCTCCAACGTTCGTACTTCCCCTCACGTTTCATGACTCGTTTTCAATGGTACATTTTAGAATACCCACACGCGCGGCCTCGCGCGAACTTGTTCGTGCGAAGGATGATTCAACATGCACCTCCTGCCCTGTCCAATCGCGCAACCGCTACGCGCGGCGAGGGAGCAGACCGCGTCCAGGCAATACAGGCGCGACTTCTTGGACTCGTTGCATCTTCGACCAATCGGGCCGATTCGCTGCGTTCAGGATTACCACTGAAAACTCCGGTCCCTTGTTCTCTGCTTCCCGAACGTAGAGCCCGCGAATCTTGAAAGCCATGTCGATACCGTCTCTACGCACGTTCCAATTTGCCACGTCGCGCCTCAACAGAAGACGCTTCCCGCGCTTTGTGTACGGGAAAAACTTCGTTTCGGTCGCATTCATCAGGGGGAGTAAATATTTGTCTATTAGTGCATCGTCGTCTAGTCCGTGGCGTGCGAGCAGTTCTGGAGCGGTTTTGCGGATTTGTTCGAGCGCCTGATGAGCCGACTGGCGGGGGTTGGCCGAGCTATAGCCCGCATCCAGGGCAGCCTTCTTCTGGCTTTTACCGGACGCGAGATGCCTGATAAACGCACGCTGGCGGGGCGTGAGGTGCCGTTTAAGTTTTCTCTTTTTGCCCGACACGACCGGATTGTACACCGGGTAAGCGATCCGTCATTCGGGTGATGGGAACTTGGGCGCAAAATGGGCGCAAAACTAGGGTCAAATAGGCACAAATCGAGGGGTGCCGGGTGAGCAAGGGTAGCCGAATCAACGGGAATTTTGCGGATGTATGGAGCGGGCGATGGGAATCGAACCCACGTCCGAAGCTTGGGAAGCTTCTATACTGCCATTGTACGACGCCCGCT
>Ga0209415_10000455_pt1 | contig 75714 bp, 78 predicted proteins | sample PeaSoiSIISIP2007_FD_187696 | JGI IMG/M metagenome (GOLD analysis project Ga0209415, IMG submission 187696) | Peat soil microbial communities from Weissenstadt, Germany - SII-SIP-2007 (SPAdes) (version 2) | ecosystem: Environmental > Terrestrial > Soil > Wetlands > Peat | place: Germany...
GCGCGCGAGCCGTTCGACCGCGACAAGCTCACCCGCTCGATCCGCATCTCGCTGCGCAAGCGGCCGGTCGAGCCGGAGCGCATCGAGCGGGTCATCAACTCGATCGTGCGCCAGCTCGAAAGCTCGGGCGAGACCGACATCCCGAGCGACATGATCGGCGAGCTGGTGATGGAGTCGCTGGCCTCGCTCGACCAGGTCGCCTATGTCCGGTTCGCGTCGGTCTACCGCAACTTCCGCGAGGCCAAGGATTTCGGCGAATTCATCGGGCGCATCGGCGCCAACGTCGAGAGCGACTAAACTCGTTTCTCCCTCTCCGCCCTCGGGGGCGGAGAGGCTCCGGGGTGAGTTGGGGGACTCTCGAGCAACGGCATAGGACGAACGACCGCTTTTACCGCGAGGCAAGCCGTGATGGACCAGGCGCACGGTCTTGGACAGGCTCTGGAGTCATTCGCCGAACTCATCGACCAACGCATCAAGCGAGGAGCCTGCACGACCGAGGACTCCGTCCGTTACACGTTCTTTGTCGCTCTAACCGCAGCGCTCGGAATTGCGCCGGATGAGCTGGTCCTCGAACAGGCGCATCCGAGAATTAGGGGCGCCGAGATTGACACGTTCATTCCGGACCTCGGAGGGCGGGCCGTCGCGGTCGAATTCAAATACGATCGAGCCGTTCCGTCGGAAGCTATCAGAGGTCTCTCGGAATTGACCATGTGCGCGCGCCAGAGTCCCCCACCTCACCCCAACCCTCTCCGCCACCGAGGGCGGAGAGGGCTCGATTAAGGACGCGTCGTCGTGTCCAATCCTTCCGACATCGCGCATTTGCGCGCAGCGCTCGCGCTGGCGCGGCGCGGATTGGGGTCGGTGTGGCCCAACCCGGCGGTCGGCTGTGTCATCGTCAGGGACGGCGAGGTGGTGGGCCGCGGCTGGACGCAAGCGGGCGGACGCCCGCACGGCGAGACCGAGGCGCTCGCCCGCGCCGGCGAGCGTGCGCGCGGCGCCACCGCCTATGTCAGCCTCGAGCCGTGCTGCCACTGGGGCAAGACCCCGCCTTGCGCCGACGCGCTCGCTGCCGCCGGCATCGCCCGCGTGGTGGTGCCGATCGAGGATCCCGATCCGCGCGTCGCCGGCAAGGGCATCGCCAGCTTGCGCGAAGCCGGCATCGCGGTCGAGACCGGCCTCCTCGCCGAGGAGGCGGCGGAAGTGAATGCCGGGTTCCTGTCGCGTCTCGCGCAGGGGCGGCCGCTGGTCACGCTCAAGCTTGCCACCACGCTCGACGGGCGGATCGCGACATCCACTGGCGAGAGCCGCTGGATCACCGGCGCGGCGGCGCGGACGCGCGCGCACCTGCTGCGCGCCACGAACGACGCGGTGATGATCGGCAGCAACACCGCATTGGCGGACGACCCGCTGCTCACCGTCCGGCTCGGCGGCCTCGAGGAGCGCAGCCCGGTGCGCATCGTCGTCGATGGCGGCTTGCGCGTGCCGCTGACCGCAAAGCTCGTGGCGCAGGCGCGGGAGACGCCGACCTGGTTCATCGTGCGCGAGGGCGTCGACGATCTGCGCCGGCGAGCCTTCGCCGAGTGCGGCGTGGAACTGATCGAGGTCGCGCCCGGTCCCACGGGCGAAGTGGACCTGGTCCTGGCCATGCGGGCGCTCGGCCATCGCGGCCTGACCCGGCTCCTGGTCGAGGGCGGCGGCGGGCTCGCGGCGGCGCTGTTCGCCGCCCTCCTCGTCGACCGCATCGCCTGGTTCCGGGCCGCGTCCGTGGTGGGCGGCGACGGCCGCCCCGCCATCGCCGCGTTCGGCGTCGCCGCGCTCGCCGACGCGCCGCGGTTCGAGCGCCTGTCGCTCGAGGCGGTCGGCGAGGATGTGCTGGAAACATTGAGGCGGCCGGCCTAGGTTACGCCCCCATGTTCACCGGAATCGTCAGCGACGTGGGCCAAGTCCGAGCCGTCATCCCCGGCGGCGACACGGGCTTCCGCATCGCCACCCACCAGGACACCGCCGACCTCGCGATCGGCGCATCGGTGGCGTGCGCCGGCGTGTGCCTGAGCGTGGTCGACAAGAGCGCCGACGGGTTCACGGTTCAGGCCTCGGCCGAGACGCTGGCGCGCACCACGCTCGGAAGGTGGCGCGTCGGCACCAAGGTCAATCTCGAGCGTTCGCTCAAAAGCGGCGACGAGATGGGCGGCCACATCGTCATGGGCCATGTCGATGCCGTCGCCGAGATCGTCGAGCGCCGGCCGGAGGGCGATTCATTGCGCTTCGTGTTCGAAGTGCCGGCGAGCTACGAACCGGTGCTCGCCACCAAGGGATCGGTTGCGCTCGACGGCGTCTCGCTCACGGTGAACGAGGTCGTGGGGCGCCGCTTCGGCGTCAATATCATCCCCATCACTCAGGCCAAGACGACGTTCGGAATCGTCACGGTCGGCGATCGCGTCAATCTCGAGATCGACGTGATCGCCCGCTACATCGCGCGCATCCTGGGAAAGCCGCTGACATGAGCTTCATGGAGGTCACGTCGCCGATCGAGGAGATCATCGAGGAGGCGCGCAACGGCCGCATGTTCATCCTGGTCGACGACGAGGACCGCGAGAACGAGGGCGATCTCATCATCCCGGCGCAGATGGCGACGCCGGCGGCGATTAATTTCATGGCGAAATACGGGCGCGGCCTGATCTGCCTGTCGCTCACCCGCCAGCGCTGCGAACAGCTGCGCCTGCCGCTGATGGCGCAGCACAACGCCTCGCGCTTGCAGACCGCCTTCACCGTCTCGATCGAGGCGAGGGACGGCGTAACCACCGGCATCTCCGCGCCCGACCGCGCCCGCACCATCGCCGTCGCGATCGATCCGACCAAGAGCCCCGAGGACATCGTCACGCCGGGCCATATCTTCCCGCTGATGGCGCGCGACGGCGGCGTCCTGGTGCGCACCGGCCACACCGAGGCCGCGGTCGACATCGCTCGTCTTGCCGGACTCAACCCGTCGGGCGTCATCTGCGAGATCATGAGCGATGACGGCACCATGGCGCGGCGCGAGGAGCTGGTCGCGTTCGCGCAGCGCCACGCGGTCAAGATCGCCACCATCGCCGACCTCATCGCCTATCGCCGCCGTCACGACCGCATCGTCGAGCGCCTGCTCGAATCGCCGTTCTGGAGCGAGTTTGGCGGCGAGTGGCGCATGCACATCTACGTCAACAGCGTCGCCTATGCCGAGCACATCGCGCTGGTGAAGGGCGACGTCTCCACGCCCGAGCCGGTGCTGGTGCGAATGCACGCGGTCAATGTCCTTGACGACGCGCTCGCCAACAGCAAGAGCGGCCGCGGCGCCTTGCTGCGCCGCTCGATGAACATGATCGCGCAGGAGGGCAGGGGCGTCGTCGTCATGCTGCGCGAGCCGACGCTGACCGCGCTAAGCGACCGCGTGCGCGGCTTCATCGAGACCGGCCGGCCGCAATTCGAGCTGCGCGACTATGGCATCGGCGCGCAGATCCTGCTCGATTTGGGCGTGCGCGACATGACGCTCCTAACCAACATGCCGCGCCTCATCGTCGGCCTCGACGGTTATGGTCTCCACGTCATCGGCAACCGGCCGATCCCGTCGGAGTCATGAGATGCCGCGGGCGCTGCACATCATGATCGTCGAGGCGCCCTATTACGCGCACGTCTCCGACCAGCTGGCCAAGGGTGCCGTGGCCGCGCTCCAAGAAGCGGGCGCCACGTATCAGCGCGTCGCCGTGCCCGGCGCGTTCGAGATTCCGGCGGCGATCCGCTTCGCCGCCACCGCGGCGTCGCGCGGCTTGGGTCCGCGCTTCGACGGCTATGTCGCGCTGGGCTGCGTCATCCGCGGCGAGACGACGCATTACCAGCATGTCTGCCAGGAGAGCGCGCGCGGGCTTCAGGATTTGGCCGTGCGGGACGAGCTGGCGATCGGCTTCGGCATCCTCACGGTCGAGAACGAGGCGCAGGCGATGGCCCGCGCGCAGGTGGACAAGCGCAACAAGGGGGGCGAGGCCGCACGCGCGTGCCTCGCCATGATCGCCCTGAAGCGCAGCTTCGGCCTCGGTCCGCCATGAGCGAGCCGGCCGGCAGCGCACGCACGCACCCGGCCGGCCGCCGTCGCAGCGCGGCCCGTCTCGCCGCGGTCCAGGCGCTCTATCAGATCGAGCTTGCGGGCGCGACGCCCGACAGCGTCATCGCCGAGTTCGCCCAGGACGGGCTGCGCCGCGAGATCGAGGGCGAGCGCCAGGAGGTCGACGAGGGCTTCTTCGCCGACCTGGTGCGCGGCGCGGCGTCGCGGCAGGGCGAGCTCGATGACCTGATCTGCAGTGTGCTGACGCCCGAGTGGCCGCTGGCGCGGCTCGAGACGGTGCTGCGCGCGATCCTGCGCGCCGGGACTTACGAGCTGCTGGCGTTGGGCGACGTGCCGGTGCCGGTCGCGATCAACGAGTATCTCGACATCGCCCACGCCTTCTATTCCGGCAAGGAGCCCGGCCTCATCAACGGCGTGCTCGACCGGCTCGCGCGCACGTTGCGCCCGCACGAGCCCGCAGGAGGAGAACGTGACGGCGACGCCTCCGCTCGATGAATTCGCCCGCATCGCGCGGTTTTTCGCGCCGCTCGCGGCGCCGGAAGGGCTCGGCCTCCTCGACGATGTGGCGCTGATCCCGGGGCCGCCGGGCGAGCAATACGTGCTCAAGACCGACGCCATCGTCGAGGGCGTCCATTTCCTGGCCGACGATCCGCCCTTCCAGGTGGCGCAGAAGCTGCTGCGCGTCAATCTCTCCGACCTCGCCGCCAAGGGTGCCACGCCGGTGGGATACCTGCTGATGACGGCGCTGCCCAAGAGCCGCGACGAGGCCTGGCTCGAGCAATTCGCCGCCGGCCTCGCCGCCGACCAGAAGACCTACGGCATCGGGCTCCTGGGCGGCGATTCGGTTTGGACGCCGGGTCCGGCCACGCTCTCGGTTGCGGCGATCGGCCGCATCGCCGCCGGAACCGCCGTCTTGCGCCGCGGCGCCAAGCCCGGGGACCGGGTCTATGTCTCGGGCACGCTCGGCGACGCGGCCTTGGGCGTGCTGGCGGCCAAGGGACAGGATCTCGGCATCGGCGCCGCTGCAACCGCGTTCCTGATCGACCGGTTCCGGCTGCCGCAGCCCCGGCTTAACCTCGGGTCAAGGCTGGTCGGGCTAGCATCGGCCATGATGGATATTTCGGACGGTCTGGTGGGCGATCTCCAGCATATCTGCGCCGTCTCCGGCGTTGCGGCGATCGTCGAGGCGGAGCGATTGCCGCTCTCGGAAGCGGCGCGTGCGGCACTGGCGCGCGATCCGGCGCGGCTCCAGTCGGTGCTGGGCGGCGGCGACGATTACGAGCTGCTGTTCGCGGCGCCCGAGGGCGCGGCGGCGCGGCTCGGCGCGCTGTCGAGCGAGCTTGGGCTGCCGGTCACCGCGATCGGCCGCATCGAGGCGGGCAGTGGTGTTCGGGTGCTCGACCGCGCCGGACGCGAGATCGCGGTCAAGGTGGCGGGCTATGAACATTTCTGACCGCATCGCCGCGCTGGCCCTGGCCGCGCTCGTGCTCGGTGCAGCGCCGGGCCGGGCCGCCGACCGCTCGGCCGTGATCATGCCGGTGGCGGGCCAGCCCTTTTTCGTCCAGCTCAATCCCATTTTCGTGCCGGTGATCGCGTCCACCAACATCTCGCGCCAGGTCAGCATCGCGGTCGCGGTCGAGATCGCGGACGGCGCCAATGCCAAGGATGTCGAGGAAAAGCGCCCCGAACTCAACAACGCGTTCCTCAGCGACATCTACGGCTTCGTGCAGCAGCGCGGCGGCATCGGCCCGCCCCAGGGCGAGACCGCGCTCAAGGAGCGGCTACGCCAGACCGCGCAGCGCGTGCTCGACCCGGTCCAGGTCACCGAAGTCCTCATCGAGGAATTCTTCGAGCAGAAACGGTAGGGCGTCTTATCGAGGCGAAAGCTCGGCAACCCAAATTTCTAGCGCAGTGGGCGCGGAGGACCACAGTTTACGTTCGGCGTCCTCCGCGCATCCTCGGCGTCCTCCGCGCTAGGATTTTGCATGTTGCCATTGGCGGATTTGTGATCCCTACCCGGAATCCGCTATCGCGATTCGCGTGCCTGCCTGCACCCTGCCCCCGGGTTGCCTCGGCCGCTCCGATCTCTTAAGGTCCGCGCGCTTTTCGTTCGGGGTCGAAGACAAAAAAAGGGTCCTAGAAGATGCTTATCGCCGACTGGGTGGTCGCGGCCGCCGGAGCGCTGGCCGTGCTCTACGGCATTGTCGTCAGCAGACAGGTTCTCGCCGCCGACCCGGGCAACGCGCGCATGCAGGAGATCGCCGCCGCCATCCAAGAAGGCGCAGGCGCCTATCTCAACCGCCAGTACCGCACCATCGCCGTGGTCGGCGTGGTCATCTTCCTGGTCCTGCTGGCCACGCTCGGCTGGCGCAGCGGCGTGGGCTACCTAGTGGGCTCGGTGCTCTCGGGCGCGGCCGGCTATATCGGCATGAACGTGTCAGTGCGCGCCAATGTGCGCACCGCTCAGGCCGCGCGCGGCGGGCTCGCCGCCGGGCTCGCGCTCGCCTTCCGCGCCGGCGCGGTCACCGGCATGCTGGTGGTGGGGCTGGGGCTCCTGGGCGTGTCGCTCTATTACTTCTTCCTGCGCGCGAGCCTGCCGCCCGACAATCCGCGGCCCATTCTCGAGGCGCTGGTGGCGCTGAGCTTCGGCGCGTCGCTCATTTCGATCTTCGCGCGATTGGGCGGCGGCATCTTCACCAAGGGCGCGGACGTGGGCGCCGATCTCGTCGGCAAGGTCGAGGCCGGTATCCCCGAGGACGACCCCCGCAACCCGGCCGTGATCGCCGACAACGTGGGCGACAATGTCGGCGATTGCGCCGGCATGGCGGCCGATCTGTTCGAGACCTATGTCGTGACCGTGGTGGCGACGATGCTCCTCGCCAATATCTTCTTCGAGGGGCCTTTGCGCGACACCATGATGATGCTGCCGCTCGTCATCGGCGCGGTGTGCATCGTCGCGTCGGTGATCGGCACCTATTTCGTGACGCTGCCGGCGAGCGGCAACATCATGGCGGCGCTCTACAAGGGCCTGCTCGTCGCCGGCGCGCTCTCGGCCATCGCCATCGCCGGGACCATATCGGTAATGATCGGCTTCGACGCCAAGCTCACGATGGTCGGCGCTGGCGTGACCGACGGCGCGTATCTGTTCGGCTGCGCCTTGACCGGGCTCGTCGTCACCGGCCTCATCGTATGGATCACCGAATACTACACTTCGACCGAGTATCGCCCGGTGCGCAGCATCGCCAACAGCTCGATCACCGGGCACGGCACCAACGTGATTCAGGGCTTGGCCATTTCGATGGAGGCGACCGCGCTTCCCGTGCTGGTGATCTGCGGCGGCATCATCGTCTCGTATCTGCTGTCGGGACTGTTCGGCATCGCCGCCGCCGCGACCACCATGCTGGCCTTGGCCGGCATGATCGTGGCGCTCGACGCCTATGGGCCGGTGACCGACAACGCCGGCGGCATCGCCGAGATGGCCGACTTGCCCAAGGACGTGCGCATCACCACCGACGCGCTCGACGCGGTCGGCAACACCACCAAAGCGGTGACCAAGGGCTACGCGATCGGCTCTGCGGGGCTCGCCTCGCTCGTCCTCTTTGCCGCCTACACCGAGGATCTGCACCATTATTTCCCCAACCTGACGGTGCGGTTCTCGCTCCAGGACCCGTTCGTCGTGGTCGGCCTCTTCATCGGCGGCTTGCTTCCCTATCTCTTCGGCGCCATGGGCATGACGGCGGTGGGACGCGCGGCGGGATCGGTCGTGCTCGAGGTGCGGCGCCAGTTCAAGGAAATCCCCGGCATCATGGCGGGCACCGCCAAGCCCGATTACAGCCGTGCCGTCGACATGCTGACCAAGGCCGCGATCAAGGAGATGATCATCCCCTCGCTGCTGCCGGTGCTGGCGCCGATCGCGCTCTATGGCGTGGTGCGCTTGATCGCGGGCAATGAAGCCGGGTTCAGCGCCTTGGGCGCCATGCTGCTTGGCACCATCGTCACCGGCCTGTTCGTCGCGATCTCGATGACCTCGGGCGGCGGCGCCTGGGACAACGCCAAGAAATACATCGAATCGGGTCATCACGGCGGCAAGGGCTCGGACGCGCACAAGGCTGCCGTCACCGGCGACACGGTCGGCGATCCCTACAAGGACACGGCCGGCCCGGCGGTCAATCCGATGATCAAGATCACCAACATCGTCGCGATCCTGCTGCTCGCGATCCTCTACGCCATCGGCCACTGACGGGCGCTAATGGCCGGAAGCGCTGCCGCCGCTGCCCTTGTCCTTGCCGGTGAAGCGGCCGAAATTGCCGATCAACTGCTCGAGGAAGGTGAACTCGCGGCCGGGCGCGGGCGTGGCGTTGGGATTGGGAGCGATCGCCGCGCCATCCGCCATGGTCCGGTGCTCGACGTCGCGGACCACGCCGTTGTCGTCGAAGGCGATCGCTACGACCTGCTGATCGAGAATCTCGGGCGGGTTGAGCACCAGGATCCTGGTCTTCTGGCTGATGTAGTACCAGGTGTTCGAATCGAACGCCGCGACCGAGGAGGGCGATCCGAGCAGCTGTGTGACGGTCGCCTTGTCGGTGCTGCCCGGCTTGATCTGGGCGACCTTGTCCGCCTCCGGCAGGTTGCCGTGCAGATCGACCGGGTTGGTGCAGCCGGCGAGCGCGAGCGCCGCCGCGGCGAACGCTTGGCGCCAAGGAAGCCGGTAAAAGACCCTGCGGTTCATGGTCCCCATCTCGGCCGCGACCTTGCCCCGGCGGCGGCGCTTCTGTCAACCGCCCGCGACGTTTCTTGCACGTAAGGGCAATGCCGCTCGCCGCGCTCCTTGGCCGCTTCCGCCGCCGCGCAGCGGTCATGGCGGCCTATCGCCGCATCGTCGAGCGCGCGCGCGAGCCCGTGTTCTTCGCCGGCTGGGGCGTGCCCGATACGCTCGACGGCCGCTTCGAGATGCTGGCGCTGCATGCATTCCTGGTCTTGAACCGCCTAAAGGCGGACCACGCGGCGACCGCGGGCTTTGCGCAGGACCTGTTCGACACCATGTTCGCGGACATGGACCGGGGGATGCGCGAAATGGGCGCGACCGATATCGGCGTCGGCCGCCATGTGAAGGCGATGGCGCGCGGCTTCTATGGCCGCGTCGCCGCCTACGAGCGCGGGCTGGGCGCGGGCGAGGCGGCGCTCGAGGAGGCGCTGGAGCGCAACCTGTTCGGCACCGCGCCCCCCGATCCGGCGCAGCTCGCCGCTGCTTCGCGCTACGTGCGTCGGCAGGCCGAAGCGCTGGCAGGCGCGCCGACGTCAGCGCTCCTCGCCGGCGCGGTGCCGTTCGCTCGCCTTTCGCACGGAACCGAATAATGGCGAAGACGCCGCCCGCGCCCGAGTTCTCGCGCCTCGTCGAAGTGCCGCGCGCATTGGGCAAGGACGTGACCCTCGCCATCGCGGCGAGCCCGGCGGAATGCGCGGCGCTGGCGCAGCGCTTCGACCTGGTGTCGCTCGACCGGCTCGAGGCCGAGCTGCGGCTCGAGCGGCTCGCGGGCGAGCTGGTGCGGCTCACCGCGACCTTGATCGCCGACCTGGCGCAGAGCTGCGTCGTCACGCTCGAGCCGATCGCGACGCGCGTCGAGGAGAATTTCACGCTGCTTTACGGCACGGCGGAGACGGCGCGCGAGATCGTGCTCGACAGCGAGGCCGAGACGGTCGAGCCCTATGACGGCGTCAGGATCGATGTCGGCGAGGCGGTGGCGCAGCAATTGTCGCTCGCGCTCGACCCGTTCCCGCGCGCGCCCGGCGCGAGTATCGAACCCGAACCCTGATCAGGACGCGGCCGCTTCGAGCAGCTCGAGCGCGCGCAGGACCGAGGCGCGGCGAATGGCGGCGCGGTCTCCGGGAAAGACGTGACGCTCGGTCGCGACCGCGCCGCCGCGTCGTGCGATCCCGAGCCAGACCAGTCCCACCGGCTTCCCCGGCGTGGCGCCGCCGGGGCCGGCGATGCCGGTGACCGAGACGGTGAGATCGACCGGCGCACGCGACAGCGCGCCCGCCGCCATCGCCGCCGCGACCTCGCCGCTGACCGCGCCATGGGCCTCGATGAGCGCCGTCGGCACGCCGAGCAGCTCGCTCTTCGCGGCGTTGGAATAGGTCACGAAGCCGCGCTCGACCACGTCGGACGAGCCCGCGATCTCGGTGAGCGCGGCGGCGACCATCCCGCCGGTGCAGGATTCCGCCGTGGCGAGCTTCAGGGAACGTATGCGGCAAGTATCGAGCACCCGCGCGGCGCGAGCGCGAAGATCATCGTCCAAGGAGCCACCGTCCGATCAGCAGCAGGATCGCGGCATAGAGCGCCGCGAATATATCGTCGAGCATCACGCCGAACCCCCCGGGAACGCGCCGGTCAGCCCAGCCCGCGGGAAACGGCTTGGTCACGTCGAAGATGCGAAACAAGAGGAAGCCCGCGGCATAGAACCAGGGATCGAGCGGTGCCGCGGCCAGCGCCAGGAACTGACCCGCCGCCTCGTCCACGACCACGATCTGCGGGTCCTTGCCGTAGGCCCTTGTCACGATCGCAGCGGCCCACCAGCCGACCGCGACGATCAGGGCCGCGGCGACGAGGAGCCCGCTTGCGCCGGCCGCGCGCGCGACCAGCCACGCGAACGGCAACGCCACAAGCGAGCCCGCCGTGCCCGGCGCCTTGGGCGCAAATCCGACGCCGCACAAGGTCGCTACCAGCACCGCGGGATGGGCGAAGGGCAGGGGGCGCGCCTCGATCGCCGCCACTTGGCTCACCACGGAAGGCGCAAGGTCGCGACGGCGAAGGCCGCGATGCCTTCGCCCCGGCCGGTAAAACCCAAGCGCTCGGTGGTGGTGGCCTTGACGCTGACGCGGCCGGGCGCGAGCGCGAGGATCTCGGCGATCCGCCGCACCATCGCATCGCGGTGCGGACCGATTCGCGGCGCCTCGCACACCAAGGTCACGTCGACATGGGAAATGACGCCGCCCGCTTGCCCGACCAGCGCGGCGGCATGGGCGAGAAAAAGATGCGAGGCCGCGCCGCGCCAGTGCGGATCGCCGGGCGGGAAATGGACGCCGATATCGCCCGCGCCCAAGGCGCCCAGGATCGCGTCGGTCGCGGCGTGGAGCCCGACATCGGCGTCGGAATGGCCCACCAGCGCGCGCTCGTGCGGCACGCGCACGCCGCACAGCCAAACATGATCGCCGGGCCCGAAGCCATGGACGTCGAAGCCCTGGCCGGTGCGAATGTCGCCGCGCCGCGCCGCAAGAAGACGCTCGGCGCGGACCAGGTCGTCCTCGGTGGTGACCTTGAAATTCTCCTCGCTGCCGGCGACCAGCCGCACGCCGAGCCCCGCGCGCTCGGCGACGGCGGCGTCGTCGGGGAGATCGGCGCCCAATGCGGCGCGATGGGCGGCAAGGATCGCCGCATAGCGGAAGCCCTGCGGCGTCTGCGCCCGCCACAGCGCAGCGCGGTCGAGCGTCCCGGTGACGACGCCGTTGGCGCCGCGCTTCACCGTGTCGGCGACGGCGAGCGCGGGGACGGCGCCGTCGGCCTCGTCGAGCGCGGCCAGCACCCGGTCGATGATGCCAGCATCGACAAAGGGCCGCGCCGCGTCGTGGATGAGGACGCGCTCGGGCGGGTCGGACGTCAGGCTCTCGAGGCCGAGTCGCACCGAATCCTGGCGTGCCGCGCCGCCTTCGACCGGCGGAAGGAGATCGAGCCCCGCCACGGCTTCGTCGTAGAGCGCCCGGTCCTCGGGATGACAGACGACGCGCACGCGTGCGACGGCGCGATGGGCGGCGAAGGTTTCGACCGCGTGGCGCAACAGCGTCTTGCCGCCGAGCGCCAGATACTGCTTCGGCCGCGCGCCCGCGAGGCGTGTGCCGCGCCCGGCCGCGACGACGACAGCGACGCACGAATTCATGGCGGCGAAGCTAGACCGCGGCGAGACGCTTGGGTAGTGGCCCGTTTCGTCCGCGGCCTAGAACCCGAGGCAATTGGGCGGCGTGTTGCCGATCGTCACCGCGCTCGATCCCATATGCGCGAGGAGGACGACGGTATTGCCGGCGACATGGGCGCTGGGCGTCGTGGTCGCGGGACAGGTCACTCCGCCCGTCACGATGTTCTCGCCGCCGTTGGAGACGTTAAAGAATCCGTTGGACGCCTGGGTGAGCTTCACCGCGCCGGTGACCATGATGCCGCCATCCATGCGCAGCGAAGAGTTCTGCGCCACCGAGATTGTGCCGGTCCAGTCCGAGGTCTGCGACGCGCCGGTGCCGAGCTCCATGTTGCTCTCGACCTGGACCGTTCCCGCGCCGATGAACGAATCGAAGAAGAGCGGGAAGCCGAGATTCGTTTCGTCCCTTTGCTTGAATGTCGAGGCGTTGGTGACCGTGATCGCGTTGCCGCTCGCCGTCGGCGTGCAGCCCGAGTCGCCGATCGTGCCGGCGCAGATCACGCTGCCGCCGACCGAGAGCAGCGTGCTGCCGTCGGAAATCTGGATCACCGCGACGCCGGCGGCGGCGTCCTCGATCGTCGAGTTGGTCAGTTTGACGCTGCCGTTCGGCGTCGCCAGGATCGCGTTCGAATGGCCGGATCCCTCGACCAGAACGCTGTCGAGAATGAGCGCGCCCTGCTCCACCAGGATGGTCGGGACGGTCGTGACGATGCTGGGCGACTTGAACGTGCCGCCGTGCACTTCGGCGACCGCCTGGGAGACTCTGAGCTCGGGCCCGTTATTGTCGTCGTGAATGTTGGTGACGTGGCCCGAATTGATCAGCAGCTTGGCGCCGGACTCGACCTTGACGCCGCCGCGGTAGACGGTGTTCGCCCCGCTGGTGCCGTTACCGGTGATCTCGACATCGCCGAGCTGCACCGTGGCGCCGGTCGAGGCATAAACCCCTTCATTGGCGTTGCCCATGATCTTGCTGCCGCCGTCGATCGTGATGTCCGATGCGAAATTCGCGGAAATCCCGGAATCCGAGGAATTCTCGATGGTGACATTGATCAGCCTCGTGCCGATCGCGCCCCCAATCAACTGAATGCAGATGAACGGGTCGCTGGCGCCGGTGCCGTCGATGGTGATGTTCTGGAACGTCACGCCCTTGCCGCTGAGATCGATCGCGCCATTGATCTCTCCACCCGACACGTCCGCCTGGATGGTGACGAAATCGTTGAAGATGTTGAGCGAGCCGACGCACGTCCCCTTGACGTTGATGACCCCGTTGAGCGTGCCGCCATTGGCCGCCATGGCGAGCGCGCCGGGCGCGCTGGTGCAGTCGATCGTGGTCTGTGCCCACCCCCGATCCGCGCCGACGACCAAACCGATCAGGGCGAGCGCCAGGCGGGCCTGGCCCCGGCCCATGCGCGGCAAGAAGGGTTTCGCTGCGATGCTCATGTCGTGTCCCCCAAGCGGCAGTCCCCTTTGAAGGCGGGATCGCCGAGGAGGATGCGTCAATCCGGTCGCGCCGACAAGGCGGGCCGCTGCACTCGCGCGGGACAAGCATTTCCCGCCATTGAGCGTTAATCTAACCCGAGCGTGCAAAAATTTTGCGAAGTGCGAGGCGCTCGATGACCCGCGCGAACGGCCGGTGTCCGCCGCTCTTGGTCCTGGCGCTCGACGGGGGCGACGGAGCGCTGCTGCAGCGCTGGGCGGCGGAGGGGCATTTGCCCAATTTAGCCGCTCTCATGCGCAGGGGCTGCTGGGGTGAAATCGCCGGTTCCGACTTTATCGTCGATCACGGCATCTTCGTTTCCCTCTGGTCCGGGATACCGCGCACGAGACACGGTTACGTCCATTTCCGGCAGCTCGAGCGCGGCACCTACAATCTTCGCGGCGTGCCCGGCCGTGACTTCGACGCCCCGCCGTTTTGGACCAGGCTTCGCGGCACGGGGAAACGCGTCGCGGTGATCGACGCGCCGGAGACTTATCCCGTGGCGGGGCTCGAGGGCATTCAGCTCTGCGACTGGTGCGTTCATGAGCCGCGCCATGAGCCATCCGCGAATGCGGAATGGCTGCTGCGGGAAGCGCGCAAGGCATTCGGCGCGCCGTTCGCACTCGACCAGCGTCCCAACAATTCCGTACGTCAGGACAACAGGCTTTTCCGCAAATACATCGACCGGATCCGTCGCAAAGGCCGGCTGCTCCGGCATCTCCTCGCGCACGGCGAGTTCGACCTGGTCGTGGCCGGGTTCGGAGAAACCCATACCGGAGGTCACCAGTTTTGGGATTATCGCGACAAGCCGGGCGAGGAAGTCGGGGCTCTCGGCCACGCGATCCGCGACATCTATGCGGCGATCGACGATGAGTTCGGTCGAATCCTCGAGCAACTGGGCGGCGAGGCCGTGAACGTCTTCCTGTTCGGCTCGATGGGGATCGCCGATTCGTATCCGACCAATTGCATACTCGAAGCGATGCTCCGCAAGTTCGGTTATCTGCGCGACAGGCCCGGCGCGGGCGGCGCGCGTCCGGTCGATATGGCGCGGCGGCTGATCCCCGAATCCTGGCGCGTCGCTCTTGGCTACTGGATGCCAAAGAGCGCGCAAGAGACGTTGATCTCGGACCGTTTTCTGACCTGCACGGACTGGGGCGGCACGCAGGCATATTGTCTTCCGGCGATTCACAACAGCCTTGTCCGCATCAATCTGCGCGGCCGCGAACCGCACGGCATCGTCGAGCCCGGAGCCGAATACGAGACCGTGCTGGGCCGGCTGGAGGCGGACCTCCTCGGCCTCGTCGATGCGGTCGATGGTCTGCCCGTGGTGCGGCGCGTGACCCGGTCACGGGATATCCCGGAGGCGACGGCAGCGGCAGACTTGCCCGATCTCTTCATTGATTGGCGCTTGTTGCCGCGGTTCATCGACCGCGTTCTTTATCCGGGCGGCGAGCTCGCGATCACGGCTCCTAATTGGTTCCGCAGCAGCTACCATACCGACCGCGGCTGGTATGCTGCGGCGGGACCATCGGTCGCCGAGCTTGGCCGGTCCAACGACCTCTCGGCGGTTCAGCTCGCACCGCTGCTGCTGTCGTTGATCGAGAACCCGCCCGGTGAGGCAGGCCCGTTACTGCCCGCGGCGGAAGCACGCGGAGCCGGCGGCTAAGGCAAGTTCGGTGGCCGCGTGCCGATTTACGCGCTGTCGCGGCCGGCGGATCGCGCTAGATTGACCGCGACCATGACATCGCGAACGCACCACGGGCGCGCCGGATGAATTTTTCGCTCAGCCTCTTCGCGCTTGTGGCGCTGCTGCCGGCGGCGGCGCTGCGCTTGCGCCGCAACGATGGCCGTGACGCGCTGTTCTATGCCGGGCTGGTTCTGGCGGTGGTCGGGCCGGCGATTTGCGTCGGGGCGCAGCTCGGCGGCGAGTGGCGCACCAGCTTCGCCGTGTCGCTGTGGGTCAGCATCGCCGTGACCATGGCCCTCTTCCTCATGCTCGCGGCGCTGACGCGGCAGGCATGGCGGCTGACGCCGATCCTGGTGCCGCTGCTGCTGCTGCTCGGCCTCATCGGCACGTTGTGGGAGAAGGCGCCGGGGCGGCCGGTCATCGGCGACGTGCCGGCGGGCTGGCTCGACGCGCATATCGTGGCGGCGGTGGTGACCTATGGCCTCCTCACCCTGGCGGCGGTCGCGGGCGCCGCCGTGTTCCTGCAGGAGCGCGCAATCAAGGCCAAGCGCCCGACCATGCTCACCCGCTTGCTGCCGGCCGTCACAGACAGCGAGGGGCTCGAGGTCGGGCTGCTTGCCGCGTCCGAGGCGGTGCTGGCCCTGGGCGTCGCCACCGGCATGGCGGCCGAGCATTTCCTCCACGGTGCGCTCTTGCCGTTCGACCACAAGACGGTGCTGTCGCTGGCTGCGTTCCTGGTGATCGGCGCGCTGCTTTTGGCGCGGCGTTTGATGGGCATGCGCGGACAAAAAGCGGCCCGGATCGTCCTGCTTGCGTACCTTTTGCTGACCCTTGCGTACCCAGGCGTCAAGTTCGTGACCGACGTGCTGCTGGTGTGAGGCGCTCAAAATTATATTGCATCTGCGAAGAAGTCGGATATGATATGCCTAATTTCTAGGCAAATTGTATGGGCGCATAATTTATGAGCATGACGATCGGATCGATCAGGATCGCGGAGCCCGTGCTGCTGGCGCCGATGTCCGGCGTCACCGACCTGCCCTTCCGGCGCCTGGTGAAACGCTTCGGCGCCGGCCTCGTCGTCTCCGAGATGATCGCCAGCCAGGCGATGATTCGTCAGACTCGCCAATCCCTTGGCATGGCCTTGAACGCGCCCGAGGAGTTCCCGATGGCGGTCCAGCTCGCGGGCTGCGAGCCAGCGGTAATGGCCGAGGCGGCGCGCCTCAATGCCGATCGCGGCGCCGCCCTCATCGACATCAATTTCGGCTGCCCGGTAAAGAAGGTCGTGGGCGGCCATGCCGGCTCCGCCCTGATGCGCGACGAGACCCGGGCCGCCCGCATCCTCGAGGCCGTGGTCCGCGCGGTCGATCTCCCCGTGACGCTCAAGATGCGTACCGGCTGGGACGAGCAAAACCGCAACGCCCCCCGCCTCGCCCGCATCGCCGAGGAATGCGGCATCCGCATGGTGGCGGTGCACGGCCGCACCCGCTGCCAGTTCTATGACGGCCGCGCCGACTGGGAATTCATCCGCAAGATCAAGGACGCGGTGTCGATCCCGCTCGTTGCCAACGGCGACATCGAAACGCTCGAGGACGCGCGCGAGGCGCTGCGGCTCTCCGGCGCCGATGGCATCATGATCGGGCGCGGCGTCTATGGAAGGCCGTGGTTCGTGGCCCAGGTCATCGGCTTCCTGCGTTCGGGCGTGCGCGTGCCCGATCCGCCGCTCGCCGAACAGGCGGCGACGGTGATCGAGCACCACCAGGACATGCTCGCGCATTACGGCGTCGCGGTCGGAAGCCGAATGGCGCGCAAGCATATCGGCTGGTACTCGAAGGGCCTTCCCGGCTCGGCCGAATTCCGCGCCGCGGTCAACCGCTGCGACGATCCCGCCGCGGTGCAGGTGATGATCCGCGGCTTCTACGAGCCGTTGGCCGAGGCCGCGTGATGGCGCCGCCGGGCCGAGCCTTATTGCACAGTGACGGCGAGGCGCCGGTTGAAACGGGCGCCGTGCTCGCCGCCATTCCCGACCCCGTGCTGGTGATCGACGGCGGCAACCGCATGCGTTATGCGAACGCCGCGTCCGAGCAATTCTTCGAGACCAGCGCCGCGACCCTCACGGCGTCCTCGCTGCACGATTTTCTGCCGCACGACAGTCCGCTCTTCGCGCTCGTCGATTCCGTTCGCCTCACCGGACACAGCGTCTCCGAATATGGCGTCACGCTCGAGACGCCGAAGCTCGGCACGCGCGTCGTGACCATCCAGGCGGCGCCGCTCGCCGACGATCGCCAGCGCGTGGTCGTGACCCTGCAGGAGCGCTCGATCGCCGACAAGATCGACCGCCAGCTCACCCATCGCAATGCCGCGCGCTCGGTGACGGCGATGGCTGCGATGCTCGCGCACGAGGTGAAGAACCCGCTTTCCGGCATTCGCGGCGCGGCGCAGCTGATCGAGCAGACCGCCGGCCCCGCCGACCGCGAGCTCACACGCCTCATCTGCGACGAGACCGACCGCATCTGCGCCTTGGTCGACCGCATGGACGTGTTCACTGACCGCCGCCCGATCGAGCGCGAGCCGGTCAACATCCACGAAGTGCTGGAGCGCGTGCGCAAGGTCGCGGCGTCCGGCTTCGCGCGCCACCTGCGCTTCATCGAGGAGTACGATCCGTCGCTGCCGCCCGTCGACGGCAATCGCGATCTCCTCATCCAGGCATTCCTGAACCTGGTCAAGAACGCCGCCGAGGCGGTGCCGGACCAGGGGGGCGAGATCGAGCTTTCGACCGCCTACCGGCACGGCGTCCGGCTTGCGGTTGCAGGCAGCGACAGCCGCGTCCATCTGCCGCTCGTCGTCTCCGTGACCGACAACGGCGAGGGCATTCCCGAGGATCTCCAGTCGCATATGTTCGATCCGTTCGTCACCACCAAGCACAACGGCTCCGGCCTCGGTCTCGCGCTCGTCGCCAAGGTCGTCGGCGACCATGGCGGCGTCATCGAGTTCGACAGCCAGCCGCGCCGCACCATCTTTCGCGTCTTCTTGCCCACCGCGGGGCGGAACGGACGCCGCCAATGACCGGCTCGACCATTCTCATCGCCGATGACGATCGCGCCATCCGCACGGTCCTGAGCCAGGCGCTCGGTAGGCTCGGCCACGACGTGCGCAGCACCGGCAATGCCGCGACCTTGTGGCGCTGGGTGTCGGACGGCGACGGCGACCTCGTCATCACCGATGTCGTCATGCCGGACGAGAACGGGCTCGATCTCGTGCCGCGGATCAAGAAGGTCCGCCCCGAGCTGCGCATCATCGTGATGAGCGCGCAGAACACGCTTCTGACCGCCGTCAAGGCGACCGAGCGCGGCGCGTTCGAGTACCTGCCGAAGCCGTTCGATCTGCGCGAGCTCGTCAATGTCGTGCAGCGCGCGCTCACCTCACCCCATGCCGCACCGCCGCAGCCCGCCGAGAACGGCGAGGTCGACGAGACCTTGCCCCTCATCGGCCGTTCCGCGGCTATGCAGGAGATCTATCGCGTGCTGGCGCGGCTCATGGGCACCGACCTCACGGTGATGATCGCGGGCGAGAGCGGCACCGGCAAGGAGTTGGTGGCGCGTGCGCTGCACGATTACGGCAAGCGGCGCAACGGCCCCTTCGTCGCCATCAACATGGCCGCGATCCCGCGCGAGCTGATCGAGAGCGAGCTGTTCGGCCACGAGAAGGGCTCGTTCACCGGCGCGCTCACCCGCGCCATGGGCCGGTTCGAGCAGGCCCAGGGCGGCACGCTGTTCCTCGACGAGATCGGCGACATGCCGCCCGAGGCGCAGACCCGGCTGCTGCGGGTGCTACAGCAGGGTGAATTCACCACGGTCGGGGGACGCGCGCCGATCCGCGCCGACGTGCGCATCATCGCCGCGACCCACCGCGACCTGCGGCAGCTCATCCGCCAGGGCCTGTTCCGCGAGGATCTGTTCTATCGGCTCAACGTCGTGCCGATTCGCCTGCCGCCGCTGCGCGAGCGCAGCGAGGACATCGCCGCGCTGGTGCGGCACTTCTTCACCCTCGCGGGCGGCGAAGGGCTGCCGATGAAGACGCTCGACAATCAGGCGATGGAGCGGTTGAAGACCTATCGCTGGCCGGGCAACGTGCGCGAGCTCGAGAACCTGGTGCGCCGCCTTGCCGCGCTCTATTCCCAGGAGGTGATCGGCGTCGACGCCATCGAGGCCGAGCTGGCCGAGACGATGACGGCCGAGGCGGGCGCCGAGAATCCGGCGAGCGAGGGACTGAGCACCGCCGCTGAGCGGCAACTGCGCGACTATTTCGCCGCGCACAAGGGCGGGCTTCCGCCGGCCGGCCTCTATGATCGCGTGCTGCGCGAGATCGAGCGGCCGCTCATCCAGCTGACCCTCGGCGCGACCCGCGGCAACCAGTTGCGCGCAGCGCAGCTTCTCGGCCTCAACCGCAACACCCTGCGCAAGAAGATTCGCGAGTTGGACATCGAGGTCGGCCGCGGCATAAAATGACCGGAAGGGGGCGAGAAAGCTGAACCCTGACGGTGCAATGAGCGTCCGGCGCGAGTTCCTGCTGTGGGCTGGCCGAGTGGGTCTCGGGCGGAAGCTGGCGCTTGCGCTGGCGGTCGCGGCGGCGCTGTCCGCGGCTGCGACCTGGGCCGCGCTCAAGGGACTGCCGCCCTTCGACACGAGGCCGCATCTCGACGCGCTGTTCCTGCTGCTCAATCTGGTGCTGGTCCTGCCGCTGTTCGCGGTGGTGGCCTGGCGCCTGGTGCAGGTCTGGACCGAGCGGCGACGCGGGCTCGCCGGCTCCCGACTGCACGTTCGCTTCGTCCTCGTGTTCAGCCTGCTCGCGGTGATCCCGACCATTATCGTCGCCGTCTTCTCCTATCTCCTGTTTAGCTTCGGCGTGCAGGCTTGGTTCAGCGAACGCGTCCGCACCGCGCTCACGGAGTCGCTTGCCGTCGCCGAGGCCTACCTCCACGAGCACCAGCAAGCGATCCGCGCCGACGTCAGTAGCATGGCGAGCGACCTCAACCGAGACTCCGCCCTGCTCAGCATCAATCCCTCGCGGCTCAATCAGATTGTCGAGGCCCAGGCGGCGCTGCGGTCGTTGAGCGAGGCGCTGGTGTTCGACGGCTCGGGGCGCATCCTCGCCCGCACCGGCCTGAGCTTTGCGCTTCAGCTTCAGCCCGTGCCCGACTGGGCGCTGCAACAGGCGCGCGCCGGCGACGTGGCGATACTCACGAGCGATACCGACGACCGTGTCCGCGCCCTCATACGGCTCGACGGGTTCGGCGATGTCTTCCTTTATGTCGGCCGCTTCGTCGATCCGACCGTGATCAGCCGCACCGAGCGGACCCAGCGCGCGGTCGCCCAATATCAGCAATTGGAGGGGGAGCGCTCGGATTATCAGATCGCGTTCTCCATGCTGTTCTTCGGCGTCGGCGTGCTGCTGCTCACAGGCGCGGTATGGATGGGGCTGAGCTTCGCGACGCGCATGGCGCGGCCCATCAGCTGGCTGGTCGCCGCGGCCGAGCGCGTGCGCAGCGGCGATCTGTCGGCGCGCGTGCCGGTCGGCGCCGGCGACGAGGAATTCAGCTCGCTTTCCCGCGCCTTCAACCGCATGACCCACCAGCTCCAAACCCAACGCGGCGAGCTGATCGAGGCCAACCGTCAGCTCGACGAGCGCCGCCGCTTCACCGAGACCGTGCTCGAGGGTGTTTCTGCCGGCGTCATCGGCCTCGACCAGGACGGCCGGATCAACCTGCCGAACCGTTCGGCGTCGTTGCTTCTCGGCAGCGACCTCGACAAACAGATCGGCGAGCCTCTGGCCGATCTGGTGCCAGAGATGGCGCTTCTCTTCGCCGAGGCGACGCGCCGACCGGACCGCTTGGCGCAGTCCGAATTGCGCCTCGCGCGCGACGGGCGGAGCCTGACCTTGCTGGTGCGCATCGCCGCCGAGCACATTGACGGCGAGGTCAGGGGCTATGTCGTCACCTTCGACGACGTGACCGAGCTTCTCTCGGCCCAGCGCAAGGCCGCCTGGGCCGACGTCGCACGCCGCATCGCGCACGAGATCAAGAACCCCCTGACCCCGATCCAGCTCTCGGCCGAGCGATTGAAGCGCAAATACCTCAAGGAAATCGGCAACGATCCCGAGACCTTCACCATCTGCACCGACACGATTATCCGCCATGTCGGCGACATCGGCCGCATGGTCGACGAGTTCTCGTCCTTCGCTCGCATGCCGGCGCCGGTGATCCGCGACGTCGATCTCGGCGAGCTGCTGCGCCAGGCGGCCTTCTTACAGCGCGCCTCCACCCCCGAGATCCGCATCGATCTCGAGCTCGGGTCGGGACCGCTGCGCTTGGCTTGCGACTCGCGCCAGGTCAGTCAGGCGCTCGTCAACATCCTCAAGAACGCGGCCGAATCGATCCAGGCGCGCGAGGGCGATGCGGACCCGGGCCACATCGTCGTCAGCGGCAAGGTCCGGGGCAGGGACATCGTGGTCGCGGTCGAGGATAACGGCCGCGGCCTGCCGCAAGACGGGCGCGAACGCCTGACCGAGCCCTATGTCACGACGCGCGCCAAGGGAACGGGACTCGGCCTTGCCATCGTCAAGAAGATCATGGAAGACCATCACGGCGAGCTGTTGCTTGAGGACCGCGAAGGCGGCGGCGCGCGGGTGAGCCTCGTCTTCAGCGAGGTCGAGGCGCGGCTGGCACGGCTCAAGGAGCCGGCCGAATCGGTGACCAAGGCGGCGATCTATGGCGCATGAGATTCTCGTCATCGACGACGAAGCCGACATCAGGATGCTGATGAGCGGCATCCTCAAGGACGAGGGCTATGAAACGCGCGAGGCCGGAACCAGCACCGAGGCGCTGGCGGCGGTACGCTCGCGCCAGCCTACGCTGGTCATTCTCGATATCTGGCTCCAGGGCAGCGAACTCGACGGTCTCGAAATATTGAAGATCATCCGTCGCGAGCTGCCGAGCCTGCCTGTGGTGATGATCAGCGGCCACGGCACGATCGAGACCGCGGTCGCCGCCATCAAGATCGGCGCCTACGAATTCATCGAGAAGCCATTCAAGTCCGACCGGCTCCTTCTCGTGGTCGAGCGCGCCATCGAGGCGGCGCGGCTACGGCGCGAGAACGAAGAGCTGAAGCTGCGCGCGGGCGGCGACGACGATCTGATCGGCGCCTCGCATTCGGTCAATCAGTTGCGTGCGCAGATCGAGCGCGTGGCTCCGACGGGGAGCCGCGTGCTCATCACCGGCGCGGCCGGCGTCGGCAAGGAGGTGGCGGCGCGGCTCGTCCATCAGCGTTCGCGCCGCGCCAAGGGCCCGTTCGTGGTGCTGAGCTGCGCCACCATGCGGCCCGATCGGCTCGAGATCGAGCTGTTCGGCGCCGAAGCCGGCATCAATCAGCCCGACAGTCCGCGCAAAGTCGGCACGTTCGAGCAGGCGCATGGCGGCACGCTGGTGCTCGACGAGGTCGCCGACATGCCGCTCGAGACCCAGGGCAAGATCGTCCGCGCGCTCCAGGAGCAGACCTTCGAGCGGGTCGGCGGCGGCCGCGTCAAGGTCGATGTCCGCGTCATCGCCTCGACCAACCGCGACTTGCCGCTCGAGATCGCGACCGGCCGGTTTCGCGAAGATCTCTATTACCGCCTGGCGGTCGTGCCGCTGCACGTGCCCCGCCTCAAGGAGCGCGTCGAGGACATCCCGCTGCTGGCGCGCCACTTCATGGTGCGGGCCGCCGAGGCGGCGCGCCTGACGCCGCGCGAATTCGGCGAGGATGCGCTCGCCGCGCTCCAGGCCTATGAATGGCCGGGCAACGTGCGCCAGCTTCGCAATGCGGTGGATTGGACGCTCATCATGGCGCCCGGCGACGCGCGCGAGGCGATCCGCGCCGACATGCTGCCGGGCGAGATCAATGCGATCGCGCCGGCGGTGGTGAAATGGGAGCGCGGCGGCGAGCTGATGAGCCTGCCGCTGCGCGACGCGCGCGAGATGTTCGAAAGGGAATACCTGCTGGCCCAGATCACGCGTTTCGGCGGCAACATCTCGCGCACCGCCGCCTTCGTCGGCATGGAGCGGTCCGCGCTTCACCGCAAGCTCAAGTCGCTCGGCGTCTTCGGCGGCGAACGCCCGGCGAAGCTCGACGCGTGAGGCAAGGCCGCAGGCGCCGATGTCCCGCATCGCCTACGTCAACGGAAGCTACGTCGCGCTGCGCGACGCGCGGGTCAATGTCGAGGATCGGGGCTACCAGTTCGCCGACGCGGTCTACGAGGTGGTGGCGGTGAAGGACGGCGTGTTCGTAGACGAGGCGCTGCATCTGGCGCGGCTGCATCGCTCGCTCGCGGCGCTCGCGATCGCGCCGCCGATGAGCGATGCGGCGCTCAAGACGGTGCTGCGCGAAGTCGTGCGCCGCAACGGGGTGGGCGAGGGGATCGTCTATCTCCAGGTGTCGCGCGGAACGGCGCCGCGCGATTTCGCGTTTCCCAGGGACGCGCGCCCGAGCCTCGTGGTCATGGCGCGGCGCAAGGGTCTCGGCGATCCGCGCCTAATGGCGGAGGGTGTCGGCGTGATCACCATCCCCGACATCCGCTGGGCGCGCCCCGACATCAAGTCGGTGGCGCTCCTCCCCAACGTCCTCGGCAAGCAGCAGGCGAAGGACGCGGGCGCGTTCGAGGCGTGGCAGGTCGATCGCGACGGCAACGTCACCGAGGGCACCTCGAGCAATGCCTGGATCGTCACCGCTTCCGGCGAAGTCGCCACGCGGCGGGCCGACCGCTCCATCCTCAACGGCGTGACGCGGCAGGGCATATTGCAGCTCATTGCCGTCGAGGGGCTGGTGCTGCGCGAACGGCCGTTCAGCGTCGCCGAGGCGAAGGCCGCGCCCGAAGCGTTCCTCACCAGCGCCAGCAACTTCATCATCCCCGTGGTGCGCATCGATGCGACCGCGATCGGCGACGGACGGCCCGGGCCGGTGACGCGGCGGCTGGCCGCCGCCTATGTCGGCTACGCGTCCGGCGGCGGGCAGGACCGATGAGCGCTCCGACACCTTTGCTGTTCGATTGGGACAACACGCTGATCGAAAGTTGGGAAGCGATCCATCACGCGCTCGTCGTCACCTTCCGCGCCATGGGGCACGAGCCGTGGTCGCTCGAAGAAACCAAGGCGCGGGTGCGGCGCAGTCTGCGCGACGCGTTCCCCGCGCTGTTCGGCGCGCGCTGGGAAGAGGCGCGCACGCTCTATCTCGACGCCTTCACAGCGACGCATCTCGAGCGCATCGCGCCGGCGCCCGGCGCCGAGAGCCTGCTGCGGGAACTCGTCGCGCGCGGCCATTATCTCGCCGTCGTCAGCAACAAGACAGGTCCGGTCCTGCGCAAGGAGGCGGCGCATCTGGGTTGGAGCGGCATGTTCGCGCGTCTCGTCGGCGCCGGCGACGCCACGGCGGACAAGCCCGATGCTGCGCCCATCCGCCTCGCGCTCGAAGGCAGCGGGTTCGAGCCCGGCGGCGCCTGGTATATCGGCGACACCGCGCTCGACATGGAGTGCGCCGCCAATGCCGGCTGCACCGGCGTGCTGGTGGGCGCGCTCGATGAGGCTGATGCCGACTTCGTACGCTTTCCGCCCGCTTTGCGATTTCCCGCCTGTGCCGCCTTGGCGCTCCACATCAGGGGGTTGTGATTTCCCTTGGCGTGCCAATCTTGCTATCTGTGAGGTGAGCGCGCGATGGTCTTTGCGCCTCTGTTGTGCTGCGCTCTCGGCGGGAGGTACTCCGCGGATTTTTTCGAGCAAGGCTAGTGTGATAGAGGAATTCGTTTATCTGGAACCTTAACTGGAACCGGAAGCGGAACAAGGCCGTCGCGAGAGGCTCCGACCGACAATAACCTTAAGAAGGGGGTGCCCCCATGTCGTCGGAAAAATCCCAGAACGTGCAGGACGTATTCCTGAACCACGTGCGCAAGAACAAGACCCCGGTCACGGTGTTCCTGGTCAACGGCGTCAAGCTGCAAGGCATCATCACCTGGTTCGATAATTTCTGCGTGCTGCTGCGGCGCGACGCGCATTCGCAGCTGGTCTACAAGCACGCGATCTCGACGGTGATGCCGGCCCAGCCGATCCAGCTCTTCGAAGCCAAAGAGAGCGACGAAGCCTGATCGGATGGAGGAGCGGCGTCGCGAGTCCCACGCCTCGGTCGGACGCTGCTTGGTCGTCCACCCCGTGCTGCGCGCAGCGTCCAGCGAGCGCAGGAACGGCGGCCGCGCGCCCGAGGCGAGGCTCGAGGAAGCGGTGGGCCTCGCGCGCTCGATTGCGCTCGAGATCGTCGGCACCGAGATCCTGCGGCTGAGGAGCTGGCGTCCGGCGACCTTGTTCGGGACCGGCGTCGTGGAGACGCTGGGCAAGACGGTCGAGACCCTCGAAGTATCCGTCGTCGTGGTCGACGCCGCGGTGAGCCCGATCCAGCAGCGCAATCTCGAGCGCGCGTGGAAATGCAAGGTGATCGACCGTACCGGCTTGATCCTGGAAATCTTCGGCGCCCGCGCCCGCACCCATGAGGGCGGCCTCCAGGTCGAGCTCGCCGCGCTCACATATCAGCGCTCGCGCCTGGTGCGCTCCTGGACCCATCTCGAGCGCCAGCGGGGCGGCTTCGGCTTTCTCGGCGGTCCGGGCGAGAGCCAGCTCGAAATGGACCGCCGCCTCATCACCGACCGCATCGTCGCGCTGAAGCGCGAGTTAGAAGACGTGCGCCGCACCCGCGCGCTTCACCGCGGCGCGCGCAAGCGCGTGCCCTATCCGGTGGTGGCGCTGGTGGGCTACACCAACGCCGGCAAGTCCACGCTCTTCAACCGCCTGACCCGCGCCGAGGTGGTCGCGGCGGACCGGCTGTTCGAGACGCTCGATCCCACCATGCGGCGCATCCCGCTGGTGTCCGGGCGCCAGGCGATCCTGTCCGACACGGTGGGCTTCATCTCCGAGCTGCCGACCCATCTCGTGGCCGCCTTCCGTGCCACGCTCGAGGAGGTGATGGAGGCCGATCTCATCGTCCATGTCCGCGACATCCATCACCCCGACACCGAGGCGCAGCGCGACGACGTGCACGGCGTGCTGACCGACATGGGGCTGGGCGAGACGGTAGAGCGCGGGCTGATCGAGGCGCTCAACAAGATCGACCTCCTGACGGAGGAGCAGCGCGGGACGCTGCGCAACCAGGCGCGCCGCAATCGCGACGCGGTGCCGGTGTCGGCGGCGAGCGGCGAGGGGTGCGACGAGTTGGTGGCGCTGCTCGACCGCAGGCTCGACGGCGAGCGCCCGTCGGTCCGGCTCGACGTGAAGCTCTCGGACGGCGCCGCCATCGCCTGGCTCTATCAGCATGGCGAAGTGCTGAACCGCTCCGATGATGAAAACGAGGCGCATGTCGAGGTGCGCATGAGCGAGGCCGATCTCGGCCGTTTCAGGAACCGCGCCGCCGAGTAACGCTGCATCGGCACCCTGCGTCCTTGTATGTCGGGGCCGGTTGCGCGGCGCTTGGGCCTCGCTTACCTTGCGCCGCCATGGGCGGGGTCAGACTATACGCGGCGCTTGCGCTCGCGGCGCTGGTCGGCGGCTGCGGCGGGAGCGGTGTCTCGAGCGACGAGTTCAGCACCTTCACGCAGATCTATGGTAGCAGCGACACGATCAACCCGCTGCTTGGGCCCAAGGTCGAGTGGCAGATCGAGAGCATCGTCGCCAAGGCGCCGCCGCATGCGGTCGAGCATCGCCTGATTGCGCGCGTCTATTCCAACGACCTGGCCTCAAAGGGTCCGCTCGACAAGGTGCGCTTCCGCTTTGCCGCCGACGACACCGCAGCGCCGCTCAAGGTCGCGTCCATTGCGAATGAATCTTGCGGCTTCGGCAATGCCGGCTGCTTCAAGCACGAGACCATCGCCGTCCAGCTCGCGGACGCGATGCTACGCGAGCGCGCGCTGAGCGGCTATCGCGTCAAGATCTGGCCGGCCGAGGGTGAGGAGAGAATCCTCACCCTGTCGCCCGCGATGATCCGGCGCCAGCTCGTCCAGGTCGACGATCTGGTCCAGGGCGAGGCGCCCAAGACGGCGCTCAACGGGCCGCGTCTCGGCATCGGCGGCATCGCCGCCACGGCGACGCCTTACGATGCCGAGCCGCGCGGCGTCATCGTCCTGGAGACGGCGAATCAATCTCCGGCCGCGGCCGGCGGCATCCAGCCCGGCGACGTGCTGCTGGCGATCGACGCGCAGCCGGTCCGCGTCACTGGCGACATCGCGCGCATCGTCGCTGGGCTCGCATCGGGCCGCGCCGTGACTTTGCAGCTGAAACGCGGCGGCATGCCGTACACGACCACGGTGCAACTTTGACAACGAAGCGAGGCGAGGGATGAAGCTCGCGTTCCTGGGAATGGGCGTCATGGGCTATCCGATGGCGGGGCATCTCGCCAAGGCGGGCCACGATGTCACGGTTTACAACCGCTCCGCCGCCAAGGCCGAGGCCTGGGCCAAGGAGCATGGCGGCGAGCACCGCCCGAGCCCGGCCGAGGCGGCGAAGGACGCCGCGATCGTGTTCATGTGCGTCGGCAATGACGACGACGTGCGCGCGGTCGCCACGGGGGCGAAGGGCGCTTTCGCCGGCATGAAGCCGGGCGCGATCCTGGTCGATCACACCACCGCGTCGGCCGAACTGGCGCGCGCGCTCGAGGACGAGGCAAGGGTGAAGGGGCTGGGCTTCCTCGACGCGCCGGTGTCGGGCGGGCAGGCGGGCGCGGTGAATGGCCGCCTCACCGTGATGGTGGGCGGCGACCCGTCATCGTTCCAGGTCGCCGAGCCGGTGATGCGCCATTACGGCCAGGCGGTGACCTTGATGGGGCCGGCGGGCAGCGGCCAGCTCACCAAGATGGTGAACCAGATCCTGCTCGCGGGCTTGATCCAGGGGCTGGCCGAGGGCCTCAATTTCGCGGCGCGCGCCGGACTCGATGCGCGCAAGGTGGCGGACGTCATCGCCAAGGGCGCGGCGCAGTCGTGGCAGCTCGAGAACCGCGCGCCCACCATGATCGACGGCAAGTTCGAGTTCGGCTTCGCGGTCGATTGGATGCGCAAGGATCTCTCGATCTGCCTCGCCGAGGCGCGCCGCAACCGCTCGGCGCTGCCCGTCGCGGCCCTGGTCGATCAGTTTTACGAGCGCGTCCAGGAGCGCGGCGGCGGCCGCTGGGACACGTCGAGCCTCATTCACCTGCTGGCGAAGCCATAAACAAAGCTTTTAGCGCGTACCGTGCGTTAAAACTTTTGCGCTTCGCGCTCTAGATCCTTCGCCCGTTGCCACTCGGCTTCCATCTCGTCGAGCGACGATGATGCGGGCGTGGCGCCGCGGGCGGCGAGGGCGGCTTCGATATGGTGGAAGCGGCGCTCGAACTTGCGGCAGGCGCCGCGCAGCGCCTGTTCCGGGTCGGCGTCGAGGCGGCGCGCCAGGTTGACGACCGCGAACAGCAGGTCGCCGACCTCGTCCGTGACGCGATCGGGCGCGGCGCCGCCGTCGATCTCGCGGCGCAGCTCGTCGATCTCTTCCTCGATCTTGGCGATGACCGGCGGCAGGGCGGGCCAGTCGAAGCCGACGCGCGCGGCGCGGCGCTGCAGCTTCACCGCCCGGGTGAGCGCAGGAAGCGCCACGCCGACGCCGTCGAGCGCGCTGGCGGGCTGCCCGGAAGCGGCGGCCTTGGCGCGGCGCTCCTCGGCTTTTTGTTCCTCCCAGGCGACGGTCTGGGCGGCCGCGCTGTCTATGCGCGCCTCGCCGAACACGTGGGGGTGGCGGCGCACCATCTTGTCGGCGATGCCGCGCGCCACGTCGGCGAAGGCGAAGCTGCCCAACTCCTCGGCCATTCGGGCGTGGAACACGACCTGCAGGAGCAGATCGCCGAGCTCTTCGCGCAGCGCAATCGGGTCGCCGATCTCGGCGGCCTCGGCCACTTCGTAGGCTTCCTCGATGGTGTAGGGAGCGATGGTCGGAAAGCTTTGCGCCACGTCCCACGGGCAGCCCGATCTCCGATCACGAAGCCGGGCCATGATGCTGAGAAGGCGGGAAATTTCGTCCGTTCCTGACATCGTGCCTTAGCTCCATATATCGCATAATATAGATTATGAGAAATCAGCACTCGATGGCGAGCCCGTCACACCCCGGCTCGACGCCTCGCGGCAGCTCGCGGCTCAGGCCGGCATAGTCGAGGCTTTCGTCCATGTGGGTCAGGATGGCGCGGCGCGGCCCCACGCGGGCGATCCAGGCCAGCGTCTGGGCCAGGTGGCTGTGGGTCACGTGCGGCTCGCGCCGCATGCAGTCGACGATCCACACTTCGATCCCCTCGAGCGCAGCGAACGCCGCCTCGTCGAGCCGGATCACGTCGGTCGAATAGGCAAAGCGCCCGAACCGGAAGCCGAGCGTCGGCGAGAAGCCGTGGTCCTGGACGAACGGCGTCACCGCGACGCCGGCGGCCTGGAACGGGCCGGCGATCTCGCGCGGCTCGAGCACCGGCTTGTAGAAGCCGCTCTTGGACTCCGGGTTGACCGGCGGAAAGACATAGCCGAACCGGGCGCGAATTTCGGCCAGGGTGCGCGCGTCGCCATAGATCGGCAGCGTCTTCCTGATCAGCGCATTGACCGAACGCAGATCGTCGATGCCGTGGAGATGGTCGGCGTGGGCATGGGTGAACAGCACCGCGTCTATGCCGCGCACCTTGGCGTCGAGTAACTGCTCGCGCAGGTCGGGCGAGGTGTCGATCAGAAGCCGCGCCGCGCCCTCTTCCACCAGGATCGACGCGCGCCTTCGCCGGTTCCTGGGGTTCGCTGGATCGCACGCGCCCCACTCGCCGCCGATGCGCGGCACGCCCCAGGACGGGCCGCAGCCGAGGATCGTCACTCTCACGGCGGCACGGCCTTGCTGAACAGGCGAAAGAAATTCTCGGCCGTGCGCTGCGCCAGCTCGGCCACCGGAACGCCCTTCAACGAAGCCACGAACGCGGCGGTGTGGACGATGAAGGCGGGCTCGTTGGTGCGCCCTCGCATCGGCACCGGCGCGAGATAGGGCGCGTCGGTCTCGATCAGCAGCCGCTCCAGCGGCAGGTCGCGCGCGATCTCCTGCAGCGTCTTGGCGTTCCTGAAGGTGACGATTCCGGAAAGCGAGATGTAAAGCCCCATTTCCAATGCAGCTTCAGAGAGTTCCCGCCCGGTGCTGAAACAGTGGATCACGCCGGCTAGGGGCATTTCTTCGCGCAGAATCTGAATCGTCTCCGGATCGGCGTCGCGGGTATGGATGATGAGCGGAAGGCCCGTCTCGCGCGATGCCGCGGCGTGGGCGCGGAACAGCTCCGCCTGGCGCGGCCGCGGGCTGTGGTCGTAGTAGAAATCGAGCCCGGTCTCGCCGATGCCGACGACTTTCGCATCGCCCGCAAGTGCGACGAGCGCGGCGCAATCCGCGGACGCTTCGGAAGCGGCCTCGTGCGGATGGACACCGACCGAGCACCAGATGTCGGGGTCGGACTCGGCGATCGCCCTTACCCCTTCGAACTGGTCGAGCCGCGTGCCGATCGTAAGCATGGTCCTGACGCCGGCGCGGCGCGCCCGCGCGATGATCTCCGGCCGCTCCTCGGGCGCGGCGTAGTCGAGATGGCAGTGGCTGTCGACGAGGTACACCGAACCCGCCGCAACCGGGCCGCCCTAGCCCTTCATGTAGTCGTGGACGATGGTGCCGAGACCGAGCGTCAAATCGGCCACGAAATGCACCGACGACACGATCTGCAGCACCGGCAGCTCGGACAAGGGCGCCAGCGCGTGGCGCGACAGCTCGAGTCCCGCCGGGCCGGTCCAGGCGCCCTTGATGGTCACGTCTTCGAACTTGTAGCTCACCAGCTCGCAGATGCGCGGCGTGCAGTCGACATGGGGCACGATCTTGAGCAGGAAATTCGGCTCGGCCATGTCGCGCGCCATCGCGGCGCTGTCGCGCACCTGGTACTTGTAACCCATAGTGCCGGTCGCGAGGCGGATGCGGCCGTAATCGAGCGTCCCCACCAGCGTGTCGGTCTCGACCTTGAACGAGATGGCGGCGAGTTTTTCCGGGAAGCCCCAGATCTCGCGGCCACCCGCGAGCGGCGCCTCGGCGTCGAGGAAGAGGCAGTGGGCATAGCTGCCGGGCTTGCCGTCATAGGTCACCGGGATGGTCTGGCCCGAGGCGCGGTATTCGCCGAAGCCGCTCGAATCCGGCATGCGGATGAACTGATAGCGCACCAGCGGATCGGGCGCCTTCAAGGGCTCCGGCAGGATGCGCTCGATCGCCGCCGGATCGGTGCGGTAGGTGATCACGAGATATTCGCGATCGACGAAGCGATAGGGTCCCCGCGGGAAGGACGGGCTGGTCAGCGGCATGGCGAACGCCGTGCGCTTCACGTCTTCGATCTTCACGGGACTGCCTCCTCGGTAACGTCGCTAGCGGCGACTTTATGCGGCGCGGCCGGGAAAGGAAAGCGCCGCCTTGTGCTAGACTCAGCGGCGTATCGCTTGCCACGGGGAGAGACCATGCGCACCGCGTTCCCAGCCTCGATCGTCCTGCTCTTGTCCGTCATCGGCGGCGGCGCCTCGGCGGGCGTGACGCTCACGATGGAGACCGATACGGGCGGTCCGCCCCGCACCTCCACAATGCTGGTCGACGCCGACCGGATGAAGCAGGACACCGACCACGGCGCCATCATCTATCGCGGCGATTTGCAAAAGTTTTGGGCACTCAACGACGCGAAGCACAGCTATGTCGAGATGACGCCGCAATCGATGCAGCAGATGCAGGCGCAGATGGACGCGGTGATGCAGCGGATGCAGCAGCAGATGCAGTCGATGCCGCCGGAACAGCGCAAGCAGATCGAAGCCATGATGGCGCAGCACGGCGCGGGGACCCCGCCCGCCGCCGCCGCGCCGTCCCCGCCCCCCACCATCGCCTACGACAAGCTCGGCCCCGATACCACCATCGGCGCCTGGTCCTGCACCCCCTACCGCATGACCGTGAACGACCGCTCCCACGAGGAGATGTGCATTGCGCGGCAAAGCGATTTGGGCCTCACACGCGACGATCTCGCCGTCTTCGCCAGCATGAGCGCCTTCATGCAGAAGCTGAAGATGCCGATGGGCGGAAGCGCCGCCGCCGAGGCCGCCGCGATCGACCCCGCCGCCATGGCCAAGGCGATCGGCTTCGACGGCTTCCCGATCCGCACCACCGAATTCTCGCCCGACGGCAAGCAGCTGAGCCAGACCACGATCAAGGCGGTCGAGCGCAAGACCCTCGCGCCCGGGACGTTCGATCTTCCCGCCGGGTACGCGCGGGAAACCATGTCGATGGGCGGACGGCCGACAGTGGTCGAGCCGTAGCGCGCTTCACGCCTCGACGAGGCGCGGGAAGATGCCTTCGGGCTTGGGCAGCGCGGTGCCGGGCTCGAGCGGGTGCGCCGTGAGCGACGCGAAGTTGCGGCGGTCTCGCGGCTGGCCGAGCTGGTCGAGGAGGCGCGCGGCGGCATCCGGCACCACCGGCTGCACCAGCACGGCAAGGTGGCGGATCGTCTCGGCCAGTGTGTAGAGCACCGTCGCCATGCGCGCCGGATCGCTGCGCCGGAGCGCCCACGGTGCGGCGAGATCGACATAGCGGTTGGCGGCGGCGACCACCTGCCAGATGGTCTCGAGCGCGCGATGGAATTCCTGGTCGGCGAATTCGCTCCGCAATTTGGCGAGCAGGCCTTGCGCCTCGTCGAGCAGCGCCGCGTCGTCGGCACTCGGCGCCCCGGGCGTGGGCACCCTGCCCTGGCAATATTGCTGGATCATCGACAGCACGCGCTGCGCCAGATTGCCGAAATCGTTGGCGAGGTCGCCGTTGATGCGGTTGACGATGGCGCGGCGCGAGAAATCGCCGTCGCTGCCGAACGGCAGCTCGCGCAGCATGAAATAGCGCACCTGATCGACGCCGTACTGCTCGACGAGCTGCGCCGGCGGGATGAAGTTGCCGAGCGACTTCGACATTTTCTGGCCCTCGACTGTCCACCAGCCATGGGCGAAGACGCGCTTCGGCGGCGCGATGCCGGCGGCCATGAGGAAGGCCGGCCAGTAGACGCAGTGGAAGCGCACGATGTCCTTGCCGACCATGTGCAGGTCCGCCGGCCAGTACCGCTTGTAGGCCGCGTCCTCGCGGTCGGGATAGCCCACCGCGGTCAGGTAATTGGTGAGCGCGTCGAGCCACACATACATCACGTGCTTCTCGTTGCCCGGCACCGGGATGCCCCAGGTGAAGCTGGTGCGCGAGATCGACAGATCGTGCAGGCCGCCGGCGACGAAGCTCACCACCTCGTTGCGCCGGGCGCGCGGCGCGATGAAATCGGGATGGCGCTCGTAGAACTCGAGCAGCCGGTCCTGCCAGGCCGACAAGCGAAAGAAATAATTGTCCTCCTCGACCCACTCGACGTCGGCGCCGGTCGGCGCCTTGCCGGCGATGAGCTCGCTCTCGTCGTAGAATGCCTCGTCGCGCACCGAGTACCAGCCGGCGAACTTGCCGAGATAGATGTCGCCGCTGCGCTCGAGCTCCTGCCAGATCGCCTGGCTCGCCTTGACGTGGCGCGGCTCGGTGGTGCGGATGAAATCGTCGTTGCTGATGTTCATCAGCTTGCCCATGTCGCGGAAATTCTGCGACACGCGGTCGCAGAACGCCTGCGGATCGACGCCCGCGTCGCGCGCCGACTTGGCGACCTTCTGGCCATGCTCGTCGGTGCCGGTGAGGAACATCACGTCGCGCCCGTCGAGCCGCTGGAAGCGCGCCAGCGCGTCGGTCGCCACCGTGGTGTAGGCGTGGCCGATATGCGGCGAGTCGTTCACGTAGTAGATGGGCGTGGTCAGGTAATAGGGATCGCCGACGCTCATGACTTCTCCTGGCGCACCGGCTAGCGCGCCGCCGCCTCAAGCGCAAAAAACGCGTTCAGCACGACCTGCTTGCGGTCGAGATTGATCCAATCGGCCTCGGCAAAGAGATGGGTGAGGTTTTCCCACACCGTCACCCATTGATCAAGGCCGCGCCGCCCCGCGAGAGCGCGCATTGCGGCGGCTTCGCCGGGCAACGCCGCCTGCTCCTCGCCGCCCCGCGCCGCCAATTCGACCATGCGCGCGAGCCAGCCCGGCAGCATCTCCGCCGCCAGCGCGAAGGCGTCGTCGGCGCCGCTACGGGCGAGCCCGTCGGCGAGCCTGTTCAAGTCCTCGATTTCGATCTCAGGAAGACGGGATAATTGCCGGAAAAGACTACGATATAACTCGAGACCTCCCGACGCGGCCAAGCCCAGCGCCCGGCCCACGCTGCCGCCGCCCAAGCGCGCCAGAGCCGCGATGTCCCCGGGATCGAGCGTGGGGCTGTAGCGCCGCAGCGCCGCCGTCACCTCCGCCTCCGGCAGCGGCTTCAGCGCCAGCATGCGGCAGCGCGAGCGGATGGTCGCCGGCAGGCGGCCGGGATTTTCGCTGAGCAGCATCATCAGCGTCCGCTGCGGCGGCTCCTCGAGAATCTTCAGGGTCGCGTTGGCGGCGTTCCTGTTCATCGCATCGGCGCCGTCGACGATGACGATGCGCCACCCGCCTTCCGCCGGCGTCAGGCGCAGGAAACTCGCGATGGTGCGCGTGTCGTCGACCACGATCTCGGTGCGCAGGCGCTTGCGGCGCGGATCGTAGCTGCGCTCGACCACCAGCAGGTCCGAATGTCCGCCCGAGGCGACGCGGCGGAAGACCGGGTGATCGGGGGCGATGGCGAGGCTCGCCGGCGCTGCGGCGAAAAGCCCCGCCGCGCCGCCTTGCGCGAAAAGGAAACGAGCGAAGCGGAAGGCGAGCGTCGCCTTGCCGATCCCGCGCGGACCGGTGATGAGCCAGGCATGCGGCAGCCGCCCTGAAAGATAAGACGAAAGAAGCGCCGCCTCCGCCGCCTCGTGCCCCATAAGGATCGGGTTTTCGCGCGACGACGGGAGTTCGGGTGCCGCCGGTTCCGGCGCCTCGTCGTCAAGATCGCGCGCGTCTTCGTCGCTCATGCGCGCGAGATTAGCGGCCACGCGGAATTCCGCCTAGGGCGCGCACGGTGGTTCGCCCGCGTCGGTCTTGTTGGCGCAGCCCAAAGGGCGCACAATGACGTTTGGGTGCCGATCAACGGTGCAATTGGCTCATCGCGGAGTGACGGACAAGAAACTGAATCGGCTGACTCTTTAGATCGAGGGCTGGCAATGTCTGGTTGGCTTTTTCGGGCGGCCCTCGTGGCCGTGGCGGCCAGTGCAGGCATCGGAAGCGCGGACGCGCAAATGCCTCCGCCGACGCCCTTCGCCGTCGTTCCGACGGCTCCCAAGACCTTTCCGATCATCGGCGGAGCGCCGGTTCCCGACAACGCGCCGTACCTGTTGCTCGCCATCGTCGCCAACGATACGGTGGGCGTGCACGCGCTGCTGGCCGCGAATACCAGCCCCGACGAGAGCGATGAATATGGCCGCACGGCGCTCATCTACGCGGTCATGTTCGACAACGTTCCGGTCGGGCAGATGCTCGTCGGTGACGGCGCCAACCCCAATATCCGCGACAAGCTCGGCAAGACGGCGCTGCATTGGGCCGCGGAACGCGGCAACAGCGACATGCTGCGCCTGCTGCTGGACGCCAAGGCCACGGTCGACGCACAAAATCTGCAAGGATTAACGCCGCTCATGATCGCGGCCAGCAACGGCAAGGCCGAAGCCGTGCGTCTCCTGCTGCAATACCACGCCGATCCGCGGATCAACGATTACACCGGGCACGATGCGGTCGATTGGGCCGTGAAACATCCCGCGATCGCACAGGCTCTGAAGGTCGCCGCCGCGCGCTGACGCGCTGGCGCACCCCTTTACGCCGCGACGCCGAGCCTCTGCCGCACCGCTTCCAGCACTGCCTCGCGGACACGCGCCGCGTCCTGACGCGCGTCGATGACGACGCAGCGCGCGGGTTCGCTCGCGGCGATGGCGAGATAGCCCTGGCGCAGGCGCTCGTGGAATTCGAGCGGCATTCTCTCGAAGCGCGTCGCATCGCCGCGGCGCGCGGCGCGCGCGAGTCCTTCCGCCGCCGGCAGGTCCAGTATCAAGGTCAGTGCCGGCTTGAAGTCTCCGGCGATGAGGCGATGCAACTCGTCGAGGCGCTCACGCGCCAGCCCGCGCCCCCAGCCCTGATAAGCCAGCGTCGAATCGGCGAAGCGGTCGCACAGCACGATCCGCCCCGCCGCCAGCGCCGGCCAGATCGTGGCGACGAGATGGCTGCGCCGAGCCGCGACCATGAGCAGCGCCTCGCTCTCGGCGTCCCAGCGCTCGGGCGCGCCGGCGAGAAGCAGATGCCTGATCTCCTCCGCCCCGGGCGAGCCGCCCGGCTCGCGCGTCGTCGCCACGTCATTGCCGCTTGTCGTCAACGCATGGGCGAGCAACCCGATCTGCGTCGTCTTGCCGGCGCCCTCGCCGCCCTCGAAGGTGATGAAGCGGCCGCTCGTCAGTGTCTGCCCCACAACAGATACCCAGCCGTGGCGGCGACGCGGGCGACGGGATTGAGCCGCTCCACCGGCTGGGCGGCGACGAGCGGGAATTCGAGCGGCGCCGTGTCGGGCGCGGTGACCACGAGCTTGCCCACCGGAGCGCCCTTGCTCACCGGCGCCTTGATCTGGCTGTCATAGATCGCGGTCACCTTCATGTCGTGGCGCGCGATGCGCGGCAATGTCACATAGATATCGGAAGCGGTCGTCGCCGGCACCTTGGTGGACTCGCCTAGCCACACCGGCGCATCGTCGACCGCATCGCCCGCCTTCACCAGGCGATAGTCGTTGAACTCGCGAAAGGCCCATTCCAGCACCTTCTCGCTCTCGCCCGCCCGCTCCTTCATGCTCGCCATGCCGGAGAGCACCTCGATGACGCGGCGGCCGTCGCGGATGGCAGAGATGGTGACGCCATAGCCCGCCTCGTCGGTATGGCCGGTCTTGAGCCCATCGACTCCAATATTCTTGTAGAGCAGCGGATTGCGGTTGCCCTGCTTGATGCCGTTATAGGTGAATTCCTTCTCTGCCTCGTAGTGGTAGTAGTCGGGAAAGTCGGTGATGAGGTGGCGGGCGAGCAGGGCAAGATCGTGCGCGGTCGTGTATTCGCCCGGATCGGGCAGGCCGTCGACATTGGCGTAATGCGTGTTCTTGAGACCGAGCGTTGGCGCCATCGCGTTCATCTGATCGACGAAAGCCTGCTCGCTGCCGGCAAGCCCCTCGGCGAGCACGACGCAGGCATCGTTGCCCGACTGGATGATCATGCCGCGAACCAGGTCCTCGATCTTCACGCGCGCGCCCAGCGGCACGAACATGTTCGATTCGCCGGTCTTGTGCTTGGCCCATGCCTTCTCGCTGACCGGCAGCATGTCCTCGAGCGTCGCCTGCCCCTTGCCGATCAGGGTGAACACCACATAGGCGGTCATCATCTTGCTCATCGAGGCAGGCGGGATGCGCTGGTCCGCGCCCTTGTCGAGCAATGTCGCGCCGGTGTTGACGTCCACCACGAAGGCATGCTTCGCCGCGGTGTCGATGGTCGGCGCCGCCGCGAGCGCGGGCGCGGCCAGGACCGCAGCGCCAAGCCCCGCCGCAGCGCGTCTCAGCTTCGCAAGGCTCATGCTGGGGACCCCGATGTTCGAGTGCGAGAATGATAGCGCGAGCATATCCCGGATTGCGCCGAAATTGCGATGACGATGCTCAATCGACGACGATGCGCGCCTCGGGCACGCCGCTGTCCACCACCCGGTCGAGCAGATGGTCCGCCTCGTCGACCGAGCGCAACGGGCCGATCCGGACGCGGAAGAGATCGGCGCCGTTCACCCGCGCGCCCACCACGCGAACGTCGCCGAACTTCGCGAGCTTCGCCTGAAGACGCAGCGCATTGTCGGCGCGCGAGAAGGCTCCGGCCTGGATGTAGATCGCGGAGGCCGGCACCGGCACGGTGACGACCTGCTCGGGCAAGGCTGGAGGTGCGGCCGCGGCCTGGGTGACGATGTGCGGCGCGGCTGGCGGGGGAGCAGGCTGGACCGTCGCTTGCGGCGGGTCCGCGCGCGCGATCATGACGCCGCTGGGCGCCGGCAAAGCCTCGGCCGTGACGCCCGGCACGGGCAGCGCCGTCGAGTCGGCGATCAGCTCCTGACCGGCGCCGCGCTGCGCGATCAGCTTCGCCTGGATGCTTTCGGCGGCGACGATCCGCACCCGCACCTTGGCCGATCCGGGGCCTTCGATGCCCAGCAACTGGGCGGAGCGGCGCGACAAATCGATGATGCGGCTGCGCGCGTAAGGGCCGCGGTCGTTGACGCGGACCTTGAGCGAGCGCCCGTTCTCGAGATTGGTCACCTGTACGATGCTCGGCATCGGCAGGGTGCGATGCGCCGCGGTCAGGGCGTTGAGATCGAACACCTCGCCGTTGGCGGTATATTTGCCGTGGAAATCTTCGCCGTACCAGGACGCGATGCCGGTCTCGTCATAGGCCAGATCCTCCGCCGGGTAATACCACACGCCGGCGATCTGGTAGGGATTGCCGACCTTGTAGAGACCGTGCCCGGGCGCGGCGGGCGGCGCCGCGATGCGCGGGGCGCGCGGCGTCCCACACGCGGCCAGCGCCAGCAGGCCACCGAGAACCAAGACGAGGGCAAGGCGCGGCATTGCTTTCGCAGTATCGCCCGAAAGGGCTAGGATTGAGCGTCCAATCTACTGGCGGTCGATATCGTCGGCAAGAAATCCGACCGCGATGGCGAAATAGCTCGAATTGTTCCATTTCAGCAGCGCGCGGAAATTGTCGTAGGCGAGAAAGGCAGGCCCCCCCTGCCCCGCCGGCAGCACCAACCCGCCATCCTCGGCGAGCGCCGGCAACTTTTTCCCGTCGACTCGCGCGAGGCCGAGCGCAGCCCATTCCGCCAACGGACGGCGCGATTTGTCGGGCGCATCGAGGCCCAGCGGCAGCGTGACCTGGTCGCCCCATGTCTCGCCGCGGCGCCAGCCGACGCGCGCGAGATAATTGGCGATCGACGCGAATACGTCCTCGCGCCGGCTCCAGATATCGGGCGGCCCGTCGCCGCGAAAGCTCACGGCATAGGCCAGGAAGCTCGACGGCATGAACTGGCTCTGCCCCATGGCGCCGGCCCAGGAGCCGACCATCCGGCGCGGATCGATATGCTCGCGGTCGACGATCACCAGCGCGTTCAACAGCTCGCGGCGGAAGAAGTCGGGGCGGCGCCCGTCATAGGCCAGGGTCGCGAGCGCCGGGATCACCGGAAAGCCGCCTGTGACGCGGCCGAAATCGGTTTCGATGCCCCACAGCGCGACGATGATTCGCGAATCGACGCCATAACGCGCGGCGACCTCGTCGAGCAGCGCCCGGTTGTCGCGATAGTGCTCGCGCCCATCCTCGCGCCGCGCGTCGCTCACGACGCGGTCGATGTATTCGGCGAAGGTCAGACTCGTCTCGGGCTGATGCCGGTCGAGCTCGATGACGCGCGGTATGGGCGCGAGATCGACCAGCGCGCGGTCGAGCGTGTTGGCCGTGATGCCCTGCGCCAGCGCGTCCGCGCGCAGGCCGCGCAGCCAGGCGGCGAAATCCTGCTCGCCCGCCATCGCCCGGTGCGCAGCGACCGCGGCGAGGAGGGCTAGTCCGAACGAGCGGCGCGAAACCATGCCTCCTGCATAGTCGAAGCGACGCTCGAAGAGCAAGCTTTCACTCGCCGACGATGCGCAGCGCCAGCGCCTTGGAGCGCAGTTCCTCGGGCCAGGGCGACGAGCGCCGGGCGGCAAGATCGAAATGCACGCCCGCCTGATGGAAACGCGCCAGCACCCTGCCGTCGCGGGTCGCGCGCATGCGGTGCTCCAGCCGCAGAGACGAGGTGCCGATCGCGGCGATGCCGCTCGTGACGGCGATGCCGTCGCCGACGCAAGCCGCCGGGTGCGCGATCGTAAGCCGCGTCTCGAACGTCGCAAACCCGCGATTCGCCCGGCGGCGGTAGGCGTCGGTCATGCCGATCGCGTCGATGGCGAGGAGGCAGGCGTCGGAGAAGCGATGAACATGGCCGGCGGGCGACAATCGTCCCGCCTCCGCCTCCCCGTCCCTCACCCGGTCGCGCCCGGACGCGATGGGTCCCTCGCCGGCCGGATCGGGCGCGGCAGCGAATCGGTCCCAGGCAAAGTCCGCCGGGACGAGCGCGCCGGAAGAAACGGTGCCGCCCTCGGGCTCGAGTACATGCTCGGCGAGCGTGGTGCGGCCGCCCGACGGCGCGAGCGCCTCGTGCGCGATGCGAATGCACGTGTCCTCGCGCGACAAGAGCCCGCTGCGGATGACGACGCCCTCGCTCGCGCGCAGTTCCACGAGATAGCGCGTATCGAGCGAGACGGTGCGCCACTGCATCCCAGCATGGAGCCGCTCCAGCAGATCGGCAGCGGCGGCGACGAAGCGATCGGGATAGAACGCGACGTTGAGATGGCCGAAGGCATCGCATTCCCAGGCGCCGACCGCGCCGCGATAGGTCTCGACCAAGCCGTGCTTCGCCATGGACGCGACTATGCCCCCGCCAATCCGGTGCGACAAGCCTGCCCCTTCCGCTGCCCCCGCGCGTGTGGTGAAATCGGCGCCGGAACAGAAGCTCATCACGCGCGGGGGAAAGCGATGACGGGAATTCGCATGATCGGGCTGGGCGCCATCGCGTTGGGCGTGGCGCTTGCAGGCGGACCGGCCGCATCGCAGCAGATCAAAATCGGCCTGATCTCGAGCTATTCGGGATTCCTCGCGCGCGGCGGCGACGAGATGGACGGCGCCTTCAAGCTCTACGCCAAGCTGCTCGACAAGGACCTGCCGCCCGGTGTCACCGTCGAGGTGCTGCGCCGCGACGACACCTCCGAGGCCGAAGTCGGCAAGCGCCTGGCGCAAGAGCTGATCACCCGCGAGCACGTGAACCTGCTGATCGGCGTGGTCGGCTCACCGATCGCGACCGCGATCGCGCCGCTGACGGCCGAGGCGAAGGTTCCGCTCATCATCGCCAACGCGGCCGGCGTCAACATCACGCGGCTGTCGCCTTACGTGGTGCGGACCTCGTTCACCCTGTGGCAAAGCGCCTATCCGCTCGGCACCTGGGCCTCGCAGCAGGGCTGGAAGACCGCCTTCACCGCGGTCAGCGACTTCATCCCCGGCCACGACGCCGAGGAGGCCTTCACCAAATCCTTCACCGCCGCCGGCGGCAAGATCAGCGGCGCGATCCGCTTCTCGCCGACGAGCCCGGACTTTCCTCCGGTCGTGCAGCGGGTCAAGGACGCCAAGCCCGACGTCGCCTTCGTATGGGTTCCCGCCGGCGTGCAGGCGACCGGCATGATGAAGGCGATCCAGGACCTGAAGCTCCGCGCCGTCGGCATCAACGTCGTCTCGACCCAGGATCTGGTGCCCGACGAGGAGCTGCCCAACATGGGCGACACGCCCGTTGGGCTCGTCACCGCCGGCAACTATTCGACCGCCGCCGACCGGCCGGCGAACAAGGCATTCATGGCGGCCTGGGACAACGAGTACCAGGGCAAGCTGGTGCCCGATTTCATCTCGGTCGGCGCCTGGGACGCGATGGCGGCGGTCTATGACCTGATCAAGGCCACCAAGGGCAAGTTCACCTCGGACGAGGCCATGAAGTTCCTCACCGCCTGGAAGAATCCCGACAGCCCGCGCGGGCCCATCATGATCGATCCCGAAACGCGCGACGTGATCCAGGATATCTATATCCGCCGCACCGAGATGAAGGACGGCAAACTCGCCAACGTCGAGTTCTTCACCATTCCCCAGGTCAAGGACCCGTGGAAGCAGCTCAACCCGCCGAAGTGAGGGACGTTGCGCGTCATTCGTTCACATGAAGCCACCGTGCGTCCTTCGACTACGCCCCTTTGGGGCTCCGCTCAGGATGAGGTAAATTTTTTCCTCATCCTGAGCGGAGCGAAGCGTAGTCGAAGGACGCACCACATCGACGCGAGGCCCTACTTCGTCGGCTTCCAGCCGCTGGCGTCGAGCTCCTTCGTCACCGCGCGCACGGCGCGGTAGTCGTAGATCTGGTCGATGGGGCGCATCTTGTCCTTGGGGATGTTCAGGATCTGCGCCCGCACGTCGAGATCCTGCTGGATCATCGCGTCGGACGCGGTGCCGTCCGCCGTCATCGCCTCGATCGAATCGTCGTAATCGGTGCCGAACTGCTTCTCGCTCGCCTGCGGCTCGCGCCGCCTCAGCAAGGCGATGGTCTCGGCGCGAAACGCCTTGACATAGCGCACGCCCTTCACCGTCGCGCGCATGAAGTGGAGGAGCGCGTCGGGCTTGTTCTTGATCAGCGTGTCGCCGACCACGACGCCGGTATAGGGCCACTGAATGGTCTTTTCGATGTCCACGACGAGATGGCCGCGCTGCAAGGCCGGGGTGTTGCGCAGCGGCTCGACATCGCTGCGCGCCACGATCACGGCCGGAAGCGAGCCCGAGGCGACCGCCGCCGCTCGCACCTGGTCGCCGACGCCCAGGGGCGTGAAGCTGACCCAGTCCTGGGGCAGCCCGGCCTTCAAGAGCGTCAGGCGCATCGCGATCTCGAACGTGTCGCCGCGGCTCAAGATGCCGACCGACTTGCCCTTCAGGTCCTGCAGCGTGACGAGGTCGGGCTGCGTCGACCAGAGCTGATAGTTGCTGCGGTCGGCCATGGTGTAGACGATCTTGAGCGGCGCGCCGCGAATGATCGCGGTCAAGGCCGCGGCGGGCGAGGTGCTGATGTCGATCGTCCCCGACATGAGCGCCGGCGTCGCGGCGCCGCCGCCGGCCATGGTCGCGTCGATCGTCAGCCCTTCCTCGGCGTAATAGCCCTTCTCGATCGCGAACATGTAGGGCGCGTAATAGACCGCGATCGCCGGCATGGTGAGGTGGAGCGTCTGCAGCTCGGCGCGCGCCGGCGAGACGGCGCAAAATGCGGCGAACGCGAACGCGAAGAAGCGCGGAACGGAATTCATCGTCTCATCCCTGTGTCGTGCCTTTTGCCCGCGATCGTAATACCGTCGCGCGGGAATGTCTCGCGCGCGTGGGGGCGATGCTGGCGCTTGCGGTGATCATGCTGGGGGTGACTGTGGTGTTCGGCGCCGCGGCGGCGTGGCGGCGGCTGCGGCGCGACGTGGCGCCGCCGCCGGCGTGGCTCGCGGCGGCGCATGGGCTTGCCGCGCTCGTGGGCTTCGCGGTCCTGCTCCTCGCGCTCCCCGGCTCGCATCGCGGCGGGGCCACGGGTACGTCGTCGTTCGGCGTGATCGCCGCCGTGTTGTTCGCAGCGGCGCTGCTGATCGGGCTCGCGATGCTCGTGCTTCGCCTGCGCGCGCGACGCGTGCCGATGACGCTGGTCGGCATTCACGCGACACTCGCCGTCTCGGGCTTCGTCGTGCTCGCGGTCTATGCGACGCTTGGGTAAGCGGCTTGCATCACGGCTTGACGAATTTGAGCGTGTAGCGGTCGCTCTCGCCGATCGCCACGTAGCGGTCGCGATCCTGGTCCTTCAAGCGCAGCGTCGGCGGCAGGGTCCAGACGCCGGCGGCATAATCCTTGGTGTCCTTGGGATTGGCGTTGACCTCGGAGCGCGCGACCAGCTTGAACCCGACGCTCTCGACCAGCGCGATGGTGAAATCCTCGCGCAGATAGCCGCTCTTCACGGTCGGGTCCTGCGGCTCGTTGGGCGACGCGCGGTGGTCCTCGACGCCGAGGACCCCGCCCGGCTTGAGCGCACGATAGAAGGCCTTGAGCGCGCCCTCGGCGGTGCCGCGCGGGACCCAATCATGGAGATTGCGGAAGGTGAGGACCATATCGGCGCTGCCGTCCGGCGCGATCTTGTCATGGTCGCCGTCGAGCGTGGTGACCTTGACCTTGCCATAGAGCGCCGGCGCGGCTGCCATCTTCGCGGCGAAGGCTTCATTGCCCTTGCGCGCCTCGTCGGAAGCATCCGGATTGGGCAGCGCCGCGTAGAACCGGCCGCGTTCCGCCAAGTAGGGCGCCAGGATCTCGGTCCACCAGCCGGAGCCGCCGGGCCAGATCTCGACCACCGTCATGTCGTCGCGCAGGCCGAAGAATTCCAGCGTCTCGCGCGGATGGCGGTAGGGATCGCGTACCCGGTTCTGCTCAGTCCGCTGCGGCCCGGCGACGAGCGACGCGAGCTTGGTCCCCGACTCCTCCGCCAAGACGGGCGCGGCCGCCAACAGCAACGCGCAAACCGCGACGATTCGCGCGGCCGGAAAACGCATGAGCATCATGGCAACGACCTCCATTCCTCATTCGCCGCGGCGTAGATGCACGCGAACGCGCCCAGGTTCCACGATCCACAAAGCCCCTGTTGGCGATTGCACGTCGATCATCGTCAAAAAATCCTGGAGCCGATCAAGCAATGATTGTGGTGTCATCCGAGGCCCCGGTTCCAGGATGATCAACCCGGCGCTCTGTTCCGGCGGAAATCGCAAGACCTGGCCAAAATCGTGATCCAGGGTGACGAGGACCCGGCCCTCAACGGTACATGCCTTGAACACGGCTTCATCGCTTGCACCGTGCAGATTCTGGTCGCGCACCGTCATGACGTCGTGATTGGCCGCCTTCAAAAGGTCAACGCCGCGACGGCCGATGTTCTCGTCCAGTTTGATCTTCATTCATGCCACGTGGCCAACCGGAAGAGGCAAGATTCGCTCGCGCGACATCTCGGCGCCATAGGCGATCGCCGCCAATACATCCGCGTGCGTAAGTTGCGGATATTCAGCCAGGATTTCCGCCTCGGCCATCCCGTCGGCCAGAAAATCCAGGACCAGCGCCACCCAAACGCGCGTGCCCTTGATGCACGGCTTTCCCCCGCAAATTTCAGGGTCGATGGAAATGCGATCGAGAAGTGCATTCAAGGCAGGCCGTCCTTATCCGAAGGCCTCCAAACATAGCACTCGGAGCGAACCGCCGTCATTGGCGCTCTTCCAGGGGCCGTCCGTTACGCTGGGGTCTGGCATGACGCGGTTGGCGTCCCCAACCGGATTCGAACCGGTGTTTTCACCGTGAAAGGGTGGCGTCCTGGGCCTCTAGACGATGGGGACGGCCGCGGCGCCCGGTCTACCGGCCCGCACATGATAAAGCAAGCCGCCGAAGCGCTCGCAAGCCGCGAACCGACGTGCTAGGACCAAATGCATGTGCGGGATCGCGGGCATTTGGGATCGGCGGCGGCGCATGGCGCCAAACGCGCTCGCGGCGCTTGCGGGCGAGATGACCGAGACGCTGCATCATCGCGGACCCGATGCCGGCGATCTGTGGCGCGACGACGAGGCCGGCCTGGCGCTCGGCCACCGCCGCCTGTCGATCGTCGATCTGTCGCCCGCCGGCGCGCAGCCGATGGTGTCGTCGTGCGGCCGCTTCGTCCTTTCGTACAACGGCGAGGTCTACAACGCGGACGAGCTTCGCCCCGAGCTCGAGGCGGCCGGGCGACGCTTCCGCGGCCATTGCGACAGCGAGATCATCGTCGAGGGCGCGGCCGTGTGGGGCGTGCGCGCGACCATCGAGCGCATCATCGGCATGTTCGCGCTGGCATTGTGGGACCGGCGCGAGCGCGTCCTCTACCTGGTGCGCGACCGGCTCGGCATCAAGCCGGTCTACTGGGCGGATTTCGGCGGCCGCATCCTGTTCGGATCGGAGCTGAAGGCGCTGCGCGCCGATCCGAGCTGGACGCCCGCGCTCGACCGCGAGGCGCTGACGTCCTATCTGCGGCTCGGCTATGTGCTGGCGCCGCTCACCATCTATCGCGGCGTGCAAAAGCTTCAGCCCGGCATGATCCTCACCGCGCGCGAGAACGGCCCGCCCGAGATCGCACCCTTCTGGTCGCTCGCCGAGATCGCGCGCGCGGGCCAAGCCGAGCGGCTCGAAGCGAGCGTGGACGAGGCCGAGGAACAACTCGACGCGCTGCTGCGCGACGCAATCGGCCGGCGCATGGTGGCCGACGTGCCGCTGGGCGCGTTTCTTTCCGGCGGCATCGATTCCTCGACCGTAGTCGCGCTGATGCAGGCGCAGAGCACCCGGCCGGTGCGCAGCTTCACCATCGGCTTCCGCGAGCGCGGCTTCGACGAGGCGCAGCACGCCGCCGCGGTGGCTCGCCATCTCGGCACCGACCATACCGAGCTCTATGTCTCGCCCGAGCACGCGCTCGAGGTGATTCCGTCCCTGCCGACCATGTACGACGAGCCTTTCGCCGACAGCTCGCAGATCCCGACCTTTCTCGTCTCCGAGTTGACGCGGCGCCATGTCACGGTCGCGCTCTCGGGCGACGGCGGCGACGAGTTGTTCGCGGGCTACACGCGCTATCTGCGCGGCGAGACGGTGTGGCGCACGATCGAAATGATGCCGCAGCGCGCTCGCGAGCTGGCCGCCGCCGGGGTACGCGCCTTCTCGCCCGCGACCTGGAGCGCGCTCGCCTCCGTCATCCCCGAGGCACGCCGGCCGGCGCAGTTCGGCGACAAGATGCACAAGCTCGCCAACGTGCTCGACGGCGAGGCCGAGGCCAGCGCGTTCTATCGCCAGGTGATCAGCCTGTGGCTCGATCCGGCGACGATCGTCAAGGGCGGCGTCGAGCCCAGGGGCCTCATGGAAGATGCCGGCGTGCGCGAGCTGGTGCCCGATTTCGTCGAGCGCATGCAATATATCGACACGCTCACCTATCTGCCCGACGACATCCTGACCAAGGTCGACCGCGCCTCGATGGCGGTCGCGCTCGAGGCGCGGGTGCCGATGCTCGACCACCGCGTCGTCGCGTTCAGCTGGAGCCTGCCGCCGGAGATGAAGACCAACGGCGGCGTCGGCAAGCGCCTGCTGCGCAGGGTGCTTTATCGCTATGTACCAAAGGAGCTGGTGGAGCGGCCGAAGATGGGCTTCTCGGTGCCAATCGGCGCGTGGCTGCGCGGGCCGCTGCGCGAGTGGGCCGACCGGCTCCTCGATGAGCGCCGGCTCGCCGCGGAAGGCGTCTTCCACCCCGCGCCGATCGTCGAGCGTTGGCGCGCGCATCGCCAGGGCACGCATGACTGGCAGGCTTCGCTGTGGCCGATCTTGATGTTCCAGGCGTGGAAGGAACGCTGGCTGGCGTGATCACGTCGCGAGCGCGGCGTCATCGACCAAGAGCTGCACGCCCTCGCGCCTCTGCCAGCGGTCGGCGCGGAGATGACCTGCGACATGAAACGCGCGGCCGCCGCTGTTGAGGAGCGCGGGCGCCAGCGGCCCGTCGACCGAGCGGAAAGCGATCGCCTTCACCCGTCCCGCGCCGGCGCCGTCGGCGAGGATGAGGCGCAGATGGGCGCCGCCCACCACGTCGGCGCGCAGCACGCGCAATTGCGGCAGGACGAATCGCGGCTCGGGATTGCCGGTGCCGTAGGGGCCGATGCGCTCGACCAGCTCGGCCAATCCGGCTGTTGCGGCCGCCGCGGTCAGCGCGCCGTCGATCGACAGCTCCGGCATGGGCGCCTCTGCGCCGAGCGCCTCGAACGCGCGCGCTTCGAGGAAATCCCGCAGCTCGAGGAGACGGTCGGCCGCGACGGTGAAGCCCGCCGCCATCGCATGGCCGCCGCCGTGCGACACGATCCCGGCTTGGCGCGCCGCGATCACCGCCGGCCCGAGCGCCAGGCCGCTCACCGACCGGCCCGAGCCGCGGCCGATCGCGCCCTCCATCGCGACGACGCAGGCGGGGCGGTTGTAGCGGTCCTTGAGGCGGCTCGCGACGATGCCGACGACGCCGGGATGCCAGCCCTCGCCGGCGACGAAGAGCAGCGCCTGCCCTGCCCCGCCGCCCTCGACCTGCGCCACCGCTTGGGCCAGCACGCGCGCCTCGATGTCGCGCCGCTCGGCATTGTGGGCGTCGAGCTGCTGCGCCAGCACGCGTACTTCGCCCGCATCGTCGCTCGACAGCAGCCGCGCGCCGAGATCGGCGGCGCCGACCCGGCCGCCGGCATTGACGCGTGGACCCAGGATGAATCCGGCGTGGTAGGCGCCCAAGGGTTCCGACACCTTGGCCACATCGGCGAGCGCGGCGAGCCCCGGATTGCCGCGCTGGCGCATCACTTTGAGTCCCTGCGTCACCAGCGCGCGGTTGAGGCCGGTGAGCGGCACCACGTCGCACACCGTGCCGAGCGCGACCAGATCGAGCCACGCCATGAGATCGGGCTCGCGCCGGTTCGCATACCAGCCGGCGCGGCGCAGCGCCCGGTTGACGCCGACGACAAGCAGGAACACGACGCCGACCGCGGCGAGCGCGCGATGCGGGCTGGTCTCGTCGAGCCGGTTGGGATTGACCACCGCGACGGCACGCGGCAGCAGAGGCTCGGCGACATGATGATCGACCACGATCACGTCGAGCCCGGCCTCGGCCGCGGCCGCGAGCGGCGCGTGCGCGGCGATGCCGCAATCGACGGTCACGACCAGCGAAGCGCCCTCGTCCTTGAGGCGCAGCAGCGCCGGCGCGTTGGGTCCGTAGCCCTCGCGCTGGCGGTCCGGCACGTAGATCGCGACCCGCGTCCCCGCCGCGCCGAGAAAGCGTTTCAGAAGCGCCGCGGAAGTCGCGCCGTCGACATCGTAGTCGCCGAACACGGCGATGGTTTCCCGTCCCTCGACCGCGGCGACGATGCGCGCGATGGCCAAGTCCATGTCCTTGAAGTCCGAAGGGTCGGGCAGGACATCGCGCAGCAACGGATTGAGGAAGCGCTCGGCCTCGTCGGGCGCGACGCCGCGCCGCGCCAGCAGCCTTCCGACGATCTCGGGCAGGCCCAGTCGCTGCGCGATGGCGAGGCCGGCGCGATCCTCGCCCGAGCGCTCGCGCCAGCGCCGGCCCAGCAGCGAGCGCTCGACGCCCAGCACCGCTTCACCGGTCACGGGAACGGCGTCTTGCGGAAATTGAAGGCGATCGAGATGCGCGGCCGCTTTCCGCGATGCGGCATGACCATGTGCGGGATGTAGCTCGGGAACAGCACCATGAGGCCGGGGCGCGGGCGGATGAAGATGCCGGGCGGCAGGACGGTCGGGAAGAAGCTGGCGCTCCTCTGCCCGCACGGATCGGTGATCTCGAGCGCGGTGCCGAACGCCTCGTCGGCGGGCGGGTCGCCGTCATCGACGTAATAGGTTCCAGACCAGGTCGACATGCCATGCGCGTGCATGCGGTTGAAGTCGCCGGCGCGGCTCACGTTGGCCCACGCCTCGAGGGTCCAGGTGAAGGGCGGACAAGCGCGGCCGGCGAGCGTGCGTGCGGTCGCCTCGTTCGCGGCCGCGATCATGCGCTCGATCAGCGCCTTGCCGGCATCGCCGCAGAACTGGAGCTGGCCGGTCTCGGAATGCCAGCCGCCGACATTGCTCTTGCTCTGCCCGCTGCCGGGTGCGTCGCGCTCGTGGGCGAGAATCTTTTGTCGCAGTTCCTTGTTGAGCGCGTCGCTGTCCGGCCAAAGATACGACAGGAACGGACTCGAAAACAGCTCGACGAACTCGGCGCCCTCGAGCCCGGCCATGCTCAGCGGCCCGACCCCGGAAAGCCGACCTTGCGCTGGAAATTGTGATGCGCCTCGATGATGCGGACCGTGCCGCTCTTGGAGCGCATCACCATCGAATGCGTGACCGCGCCGCCGGCGAAGCGCCGCACGCCCTGGAGCATGGTGCCGTTGGTGACGCCGGTGGCCGCGAACATGACCTCGCCGTGGGCGAGATCGTAGAGGCTGTATTTGCGGTCGAAATCCTCGATGCCGAAGCGCCGCGCCCGCCCGCGCTCGTCGTCGTTCCGGAACAGGAGCCGGCCCTGCATGAAGCCGCCGATGCAGTTGAGCGCGGCCGCCGCCAGCACGCCCTCCGGCGCGCCGCCCGATCCGATATAAATGTCGACGCCGCTGTCGGGTCGCGATGTGGCGATCACGCCCGAGACGTCGCCGTCCGAGATCAGCATGATGCGAGCCCCCGCCTCGCGCACCTTGGCGATGAGCTCGGAATGGCGCGGCCGGTCGAGGATGCAGACGACGAGATCGGACACCTCGGACTTCTTGGCCCTGGCAAGATTGGTCAGATTCGTCCTCGGCGTCTCGTCGAGATCGACCACCTCGCCGAAGCCGCCGCCGATCGCGATCTTGTCCATGTAGACATCGGGCGCGTTGAGGAAGCCCTTGGCCTCGGCCATGGCGATGACGGCAAGCGCATTCGACCCGCCCTTCGCCGTGATCGTGGTGCCCTCGAGCGGATCGAGCGCGATGTCAATGCGCGGGCCTTGGCCGGTGCCGACCTTCTCGCCGATATAAAGCATCGGCGCCTCGTCCCGTTCGCCCTCGCCGATCACGACCGTGCCGTCGATCGCGAGCGCGTTCAAGGCCTGGCGCATGGCGTCGACGGCGGCCTGATCCGCGGCCTTCTCGTCGCCACGCCCCATCAGCCGCGAGGCGGAAAGCGCCGCAGCCTCGGTCACGCGCACCGCCTCGAGCGCAAGGTTGCGATCCATCATCGCGGGTTCGGCCATCATCGTCTCCTATAGATTCTCCACCCGGATCATGCGGGGCGGTTCGATCACCGTGCCCAATCGCGTGATGCGATCGAGCGCCCGGCGCATCGCCGCCTCGTCGGTCTCATGCGTCGTCAGCACCACTGGCACCGCCTCGCCCGGCGCCCGGCCGCGCTGGATCATCTGTTCCATGGAGACCGCCTCGTCGCGAAGCACGGCCGCCACGTCGGCGATCACGCCGGGCCGGTCGAGCACCATGAGGCGGACGTAATAGGCGCCGCGATGAAGCGCCATAGGCGCGACGGCGATCGACTTCTGCTGCGAGGCGGGCACGGCGAAGCTGGTCGCGACGCGGCCGCCGGCGATGTCGATGAGGTCGGCCACCACCGACGACGCGGTCGGCTCGGCGCCGGCGCCGCGGCCCTCCAGCATGACGCGGCCAACGAAATCGCCCTCGACCACGACGGCATTGAACACGCCGTCGACATGGGCGATGGGCGTCGTGCGCGGCACCATGCAGGCATGGACGCGCTGCTCGAGGCCCGCCTCGGTCAGCCGCGCCAAGCCCAGGAGCTTGATGCGATAGCCGAGATCGTCGGCGAAGGCGATGTCGAGCGCCGAGACGTGACGGATGCCTTCGACATGAACGCCGGCGAACGCGACCTTGGTGCCGAACGCCACCGCAGCGAGCAGCGCCAGCTTGTGCGCGGCGTCGATGCCATCGATGTCAATGGCGGGATCGGCCTCGGCATAGCCCAGGCGCTGCGCCTCGGCGAGGATATCGGCGAAGTCGCGCCCGGTCTCGCGCATCATGGTCAGCACGTAATTGCAGGTGCCGTTGAGGATGCCATAGATGCGTTGCACGTTGTTTGCAGAAAGCCCTTCGCGCAGCGCCTTGAGGATCGGAATGCCGCCCGCGACCGCCGCTTCGAAGGCGAGCGCCACGCCCTTCTCCTCGGCGAGCTGCGCCAGGGACGCGCCGTGATGGGCGATGAGCGCCTTGTTGGCGGTGACGACATGCTTGCCGTTGCCGAGCGCGGCCGTGACCAGCTCGCGCGCGATCCCTTCGCTGCCGCCGATGAGTTCGACCACCACATCGACGTCCGCCGCCGAAGCGAGTGCTGCAGCATTCCCTTCCCAGCGCACGCCGGCGAGGTCGATGCCCCGCTCGCGCCGCTGGTCGCGCGCCGAAACCGCGACCAGCGCGAGCTTGCGCCCGGCGCGGCGTTCCAGCAGCTCGGCATTCCGCCGCAGGAGTCGCACGGTGCCGGCACCGACCGTGCCCAGCCCGGCGATGGCGATTCTCAGTGGCGGCTTCATGTCACGAACGGCCCGTCCATCGGCGGGATTGCCTTTCCTTCTACCCTAGACGGCGGGCAGGTGGCGACAATTTAGTGCTCGAGAAAGACTTAGTGCTCGAGAAAGACCTCGGCATTCGCGCCGGTGGCATCGCCGGCATGATTCGGCGCGGTCTCGACCGCGATCGATTGGCTGGGCACGCCGTCCTCGTTCAGCACCTTGGCGACCGCCCTGGCCCGATTCAGCGCCAGGGTGAAGCTCGCGAGCGGCTGCTGCGCCGCATCGGCACCGGTGGCGGGCAGGGCGTGCCCGATGACGCGGACGGCGCCGCCCTGCTGGTGCTGCGCCGCGGCGACCTCGCTCAGGCGGTTGCGCTCGGCGTCGGGGAGCGCGGCCGAGCCGTCGGCGAATACGACCGACAGGGCATGCACGGACGACGCAGCGGCGGCGCGACGCTTGCCCGATCCGGCGACCCCCGCTCCCGGTGCGGCGCTCGCAACCTGCGACGATTCGGCTGCTTGATTCGGCAAGGGCGGCAGCTCGGCGGGCGGCGGCGCCGGGGCGGGCATTTCGCCTTGCGGCACGTTGGCGATGCTGGGACTCACCAGCGGCGATTCCTTCGGCAGCGCAGCGTCCTGCTGCTGCACTGCGGCAGCAGCCCTCGGTCCGGGCGCGGCGGCGGGCAGAGGCGCGTTGACCCCGGCCAAAGGCCCAGGCGGCGGCGGCGCAACAGCGCCTGGCGCGGCGGTTCCGGCGCGAAGCTGTTCATCGGTGTAGCGCGCGTTGCTGCGATCGGCGGCGAGGCTTTTTTGCAGCGCATCACGATCGATCCTGCTGATGGCGCGATCGGGCGCATTGGGCACGTCGGCGAGATTGGGATAGGGCCCCTTGCCGCCGGACTCGAAGTTCTGCTGATTGCGCTGGTCCGTATCGAGCTTGTCGTTCTTCGAGGCACCGGACAGGTCGCGATACCACGACACCGGATTGACCGCGTTCGGCACCCACGAGCAGCCCGCGAGCAGTCCGAGGATCGGCCAAATCGTCGCTAACTTGCGCTTCACCTTCATGTCCTACTTCTCCGCGCGCCGCATTGCCCATATACATGAGGGCAGAGCCAACAAGCCAGCCCAACGACCCGCCAGGACGGGGCAGCATGAAAGAGCCTCAACCCCACGAAATCAAGGTCCCCGACCCGGTCGTGTGGTCGCGCAAGATGGCCGAACTCGCCGAGCGCAGCCAGCATCTCGTGCAGGAATTCCTGACGCGCCAGTCCGACGGCGCGGGCATGCTCGATCCGCTCAACATCGCCGGCGCGTTTTTCGAGATGACGCACCGCCTGATGAGCGATCCGGCGAGCCTGGTCCAGGCGCAGCTGTCGCTGTGGCAGGACTATCTCCGGCTGTGGCAGACCACGGCGCAGCGCTTTCTCACCGGCGCCGCCCCCGATCCGGTCGCGACGCCGGCGCCGGGCGACCGCCGCTTCCAGGACGCCGCGTGGAACGAGAACGCGCTCTTCGACTACATCAAGCAGAGCTATCTCCTGACCGCGCGATGGCTGCAGTCGATCGTGCAGCAGGTCGAGGGAATGGACGACAAGACCGCGCGCAAGGTCGACTTCTACACGCGGCAGTTCGTCGATGCGATGGCGCCGTCGAATTTCGTGCTCACCAATCCCGAGGTGCTGCGCAGCACGATCGAGAGCGGCGGCGAGAACCTGCTCAATGGCCTCCAGCATCTGCTCGAGGATCTCGAGCGCGGCAAGGGCCGCCTCATGATCAAGATGACCGACATGGAGGCGTTCGAGGTCGGCCGCAACATCGCGGTCACGCCCGGCAAGGTCGTCTACCAGAACGACCTGGTGCAGCTCCTGCAATACGAGCCGGCCACGGCGGAAGTGAAGCGGCGGCCGCTGCTGATCATGCCGCCCTGGATCAACAAATATTATATCCTCGACCTGCGCCCGCGGAACTCGTTCGTGCGCTGGGCGGTCGAGCGCGGCCATACCGTCTTCGTCGTCTCGTGGGTCAATCCGGACGAGCATCTCGCGGCCAAGACGTTCGACGACTACATGCGCGAGGGGCCGCTCGCGTGCCTCGATGCGATCGAGCGGGCGACCGGCGAGCGCGAGACGAACGTGATCGGCTATTGCCTCGGCGGCACGCTGCTCGCGGCGACCCTTGCCTACATGGCGGCCAAGGACGACAAGCGCTTCGCCAGCGCGACCTATTTCGCCTCGATGGTGGATTTCACCGAAGCCGGCGAGCTGTCCGTGTTCATCGACGAGGAGCAGCTCCACATGCTCGAGGAGCGCATGCGCCAGCATGGCTATCTCGAGGGCTCGGACATGGCGACCACTTTCAACATGCTGCGCGCTAACGACCTCATCTGGTCGTTCGTGGTCAACAACTACCTGCTCGGCAAGGAGCCGTTCCCGTTCGATCTCCTCTATTGGAACAGCGACTCGACGCGCATGCCGGCGACCATGCACAGCTTCTACCTGCGCGCCATGTACCAGGAGAACAAGCTGGTCGAGCCGGGCGGAATCGCGCTCGACGGCGTGCCGATCGATCTGCGCAAGATCAAGACGCCGACCTTCATCCTGGCGAGCCGCGAGGACCACATTGCGCCGTGGAAATCGGCCTATGCGGCGACGCAGCTCTACAAGGGCCCGGTCAAGTTCGTGCTCGCCGCCTCGGGCCACATCGCCGGCGTGGTCAACCCGCCGGACCCGGTGAAATACGGGCATTGGGAAAACGCGAAGCTGCCGAAGAAGCCCGACGACTGGCTCGCCGGCGCGCAATACCACGAAGGCTCTTGGTGGCCGCTGTGGGAGAAATGGATCGCGCGCCACGCCGGCGGCAAGGTGCCGGCGCGCAACCCGGGCGACGGCAAGCTCAAGCCGATCGAGAACGCGCCCGGCTCTTACGCACTGATAAAGGCGAGCTGAAGCGGCCTCCGCGTCCCTCGACCGTGCGGGTCGAAGGACGCGGAATGGCGCCGCGCGCGCCCTTCGCTATTGGACGCCGAAGATGGTGATCTTGCCGTTCGCCTTGGGCGCGAGCGGAAAGACGATCGTGTTGGTTCCCGACACGATCGCCACCCGTTGGTGCCCGTCGACCATGTAAGTGATGAGCCCGCCGCCCGGCGCGCCGTCGAACTTCGTCTGCCACAGCTTCTTGCCGGTGGCGTCGTCGAAGGCGAAGGCATTGCCGTTCATGTCGCCGAAGAACACGAGCCCGCCCTTGGTCGGCGTCACGCCCGAGAGCACCGGCGCGTCGGCCTTGAAGCGCCACTTGATCTTGCCGGTCTCGGCATCGCTCGCCATGAGCCAGCCGCCCCACTTGGGCGGATGCGCGCCGAAGAGCGCGTCCTTGACCGCGCCGGTCCACGGCAGGCCCTGGGCCACAGCCTTGGTGTCGTCGTCATCGAGCATCGTGACGATGCTGCACCAATCCACTTCGCCGGTATAGATGAGGTTGGTGACGGGGCTGTAGGCGGGTCCGTTCCATTCCGCGCCGCCGGACGCGCCTGGACAGAACGTCGTGCCCAGCTTGGTCAGCGGCGCGGTGGTGTTGCTGCGCGTGGTGACCGGCGTGGCGAAGACCCGCTTGTTGGTGCCGAGGTCATAGCCGTAGAGCATGCCGTTCTTGCCCGTCACCGCCATCTCGAAGCGGCCGGACTTGGTAGTGAAAAGAGCGGGCGTCGCGGAGATGTCCCAGTCGTGATAATCCTTGGGCACGATCGAGAAATGCTTGCGGTAGGCCCCGGTCTTGGCGTCGAGGATGACGACCGAGCCGGCCATCAGGTTCGAGCCCGGCCGCAAGCCCGCGACGAAGTCGGGCGCGGGATTGCCGCCCGGGACGTAAAGCAACCCGGTCTTGGGATCGAGCGTGTAGGAGGTCCAGGTCGCGCCGCCCGTGATCGGCACGTCCTTGGCGTTGCCCCAGGTCGGGGCCGCGACCTTCTCGATCCCCGATGTCGTCTCGGCCTTTTCGCCGGCCGGCACGAGATAGGTCTCCCACATGACCTTTCCGGTGGCGGCGTCGAGCCCATACATGCGGCCCTTCACGCCCTTGGAATCGCCGCCGGCATTGCCGACGAAAACCATGCCGTTCCAGGCGATGGGCGCGGCCGGAACCGACTCGCCCCGCATCTGGAAGATCTTGGTCTCCCAGATTCGTTTGCCGGTCTCGGCGTCGTAGCCGAAGATGCGGCCGTCCTGGGTCCCGCGGAACAGGCGGCCGTCGAGATAGGCCGCGCCGCGGTTCAGCGGAAAATGCTGGAACGGGAGGTTGATGTCCTCATGCGTGCGCCACTTCTCTTTGCAGGTGCCCGCGTCGATGGCGAAGATGTCCATCTCGCTGGTGGCATAGAGGATGCGGCCGATGACGAGCGGACCGGTCTCGAATTCCGACTGCATGCCGAGCTCGTAGGTGCAGACCGGATGCAGCTTCGCGACGTTCGTGCGGTTGATCTCATCGAGCGGCGCGTAGCGGTCGGACAAGAGGCTCCGGTTGTAGCTGGGCCAGCCTGAGCCGGCATCCTGCGCCCACGCGGCTGCGGCGACGACGCTACCGGCCCCCACGATGGCCAAGGCTTGCGACCACCTCTTCATGTTCATGGCTTCCTCCGTGTTTATCGTTCATTCGTCCCGGGACCGAGCGCGCACCGCGCCCGGCATTCAGTGCTTGGCCTTGGCTGCGCGGACCTGCTCGAGCATCGCGTGCACCGGCGGCTGGCTCGCGGTGACCTCGTCCCCGACCGGCGTCAGCAGGGTCTTGAGCTTCGCCATGTCCTCGGGCGGCAGATGGTGTACCTCGCCGCCCATCTGGATCCATTGCTGCTCGAGCTGCACCATGGTGGTGGCCTCATAGGCCTGCCCCTCAGCCTCGAGCTTGCGGCCGGTGTCGAGGACCAGCTTGCTCAAATCCGGCGGCAGCCCGTCGAGCCAGCGCTTGCTCACGGCCGCGATCGACACCAGCATCGTGTCGTTGGTGACGGTGACCACTTTCACCAGCGTATTCATCTTGAACGGCACGAACACGGCGAAGCCGCTGATGGTGCCGTCGATCACGCCTTGATCGAGCGCCGGCATGACCTCGCTCAAGGCCATTCCGACGCCGGTCGCGCCGAGCTTGCTCATCTTGGCGCGCTCGAGATCGCTGCCGTTGATGCGCAGCTTCTTGCCCTGAAAATCCGCGAGGCGAAGGATCGGCTTCTTCGCCGCGTAGTGCGAGGCGCCGACCATCATCATCGCCATGCCGACGAGACCCTTGGGCTCGGCGATCTTGAGCGTCGCCTCCTCGAGCGCCGGGTCGTGGACCGCCGCCGCCGCATTTGCCTCGTCGCGGAACAGCATCGGCGCGCTGAACACGCTGAAGCGCTGATCGATGCCGGTGAAGAAATCGACCGGCCCCATGAAGGCCTGGATCGAGCCGATCTGCACGCCTTGGATTTCGACCGGAATGGCGCCGAGCTGGCTCGCGGGATAGACCTGGACCTCGATCCGTCCGCCCGACGCCTTCTCGAGCGCCTCCTTGTAGATGTTGGCGAAATGATGCTGGGAGTCGTTGACCGTGGCGATGCCGAATTTCATCACGAATTCGGCGGCCGAGGCCGGAGCGGCGGCAAGGCCCAGCGCCAAAGCAATTGCGACCCGCGCCCGTCCCTCTCCCATGGTCCCCTCCCCTTCGGTCCCGGCTTGCACAGGCCGGGCTCTATTCTCGCTCCACGCTATCAGACGCGACGCGGAACGCCAATGCACTAGCCGTGGTCAGGGAAAGAGCGGCTCCTGCGCGAGCCCGGCATCCTCGGGCAGGCCGAGCATCACGTTCATGTCCTGCACCGCCTGGCCCGACGCGCCCTTGACCAGATTGTCGAGCGCCGAGACCAGAATGGCGCGGCCCGAAAGACGGTCGGCGGCGAGCCCGATCAAGCACAAATTCGAGCCGCGCACGTGATGGGTTGCCGGCATGGCGCCCGGCGCCAGCACGCGCACGAAGATCTCGCCGTCATAGGCGTGCTCGAGCGTGCGCCGCAGATCGGCGATGGCGGCGCCGCCGGTCATGCGGACATAGATGGTCGAGAGAATGCCGCGGTTCATCGGCATGAGATGGGGCGTGAAGCTGACCGTGATGGGCCGCCCGGCCGCTTCCGACAGGCCCTGCTCGATCTCGGGCATGTGGCGATGGTGGGCGACGCCATAGGCGCTGATGCCTTCCGAGACCTCGGCGAAGAGGCTGGTTTCGCGCAGCGCGCGGCCCGCGCCGGTGACGCCCGACTTGGCGTCGATCACGATGTCGTCGGCGTCGATCACCCCCGCCTTGACGAGCGGCACCAGCGGAAGCTGCGCGCAGGTCGGATAGCAGCCCGGCACCGCGACCAGCCGCGCGTTGGCGACGGCGCGGCGCGCGATCTCGGTCAGGCCATAGACCGCCTCGGGCTGGAGCGCCGGCGCGCGATGCGCGTGCCCGTACCATTTCTCGTAGGCGGAAAGATCGGCGAGGCGGAAATCGGCGGACAGGTCGCAGATGCGGAGATGGCGCGGCAGCGCGGCGATCACGTCTTGCGTGGTGCCGTGCGGCAGGCAGCAGAAGACGAGATCGACGTCGTCCCACTTGACCGCGTCGATCGCGACGAGGTCCGGCAGGTTGCGGCGCGCGAGATGGGGGAAGACCTGGGCGATCGACTTGCCGACCTGGCGCTCGGCGGTCAGCGCGACGATCTCGGCATGAGGATGGTGCGCCAAAAGCCGCAGCAGCTCGGCGCCGGTATAGCCGCTGGCGCCGAGGATGGCGATCCGGGTGCGGCGGGACGGTGCGGCCATGATCGTCTCCTGGCAAAAAAACGAAGGGCGCCCCGCGGGACGCCCTTTTCCGGTGATCGAAGCGCCGCCTCGCGGGATCAGCGCTTCGAGAACTGGAAGCTGCGTCGGGCCTTGGCCTTGCCGTACTTCTTGCGCTCGACCACGCGGCTGTCGCGGGTGAGGAAGCCGCCGGTCTTGAGCGCCGGGCGCAGACCCGGCTCAAAATATGTCAGCGCCTTGCTGATGCCGTGACGCACCGCGCCGGCCTGGCCCGAGAGCCCGCCGCCGACCACGGTGCAGACGACGTCGTACTGGCCGGCGCGGTTGGCGACGGCGAAGGGCTGGTTCAGCAGCATGCGCAGCACCGGCCGCGCGAAATAGACCGGGCTGTCGCGCCCGTTGACGGTGATGCGCCCGTTGCCGGGCTTGATCCACACGCGCGCCACCGCATTCTTGCGCTTGCCGGTGGCGTAGGCGCGGCCCTGGGCGTCGAGCTTGGGCCGAACCTCTTGCGTGGTGGCCGTGGGCGCCGGCGTCTGCCGCGCCACCTGGGCGTTGGCGAGCGCGTCGCGCAGGCCGCTGAGCTGGGTCAGGTTCGACATGCTCAGGCCCTCAAATTCTTGCGGTTCATCGCGCCGACGTCGAGCGGCTTGGGCTGCTGCGCCTCGTGCGGATGGGTGGGCCCGGCATAGACCTTGAGATGGCCCATGATCGCCCGCCCCAGCGGCCCCTTCGGCAGCATGCGCTGAACCGCCTTGATGAGAACGCGCTCGGGATGCCTGCCGTCGAGGATCGCGCCCTTGCTGCGGCCCTTGATGCCGCCGGGATATCCGGTGTGCCAGTAGAAGATGTCGTCGCGGCGCTTGTTGCCGGTGAGCTCCACCTTCTCGGCATTGACGACGACGACATGGTCGCCGCAATCCATGTGCGGGGTGTAGCTGGGCTTGTGCTTGCCGCGCAAGCGCATGGCGATGATCGAGGCGAGCCGACCGAGCACCAGCCCGTTGGCATCGATCACCAGCCACTTCTTATCGATCTCGCCGGCCTTGAGCGAATGGGTTTGCTGCGTATGGGTCGGCATCGCATCCTCGGTGGGTCGGACGCAGTATCGCCACCGAATACGCGCCCGTCAAGGCCATGAAATCCAGGAAAATCGCAGAGTTTCATGCTGCGGTATGATATTACCATTTCGCTGTCGCCGACCCGTTGCTGCTTTTCCCATTGAACCTGCGGGCCGGGAGTGCTTTCAAGGCCGGGCTGTCGAAGGAGGCCGCGATGAGCACGACGAGCGCCGAGCCCCTGCTGCTGCGCCACGACGAGGACGGGATCGCGCTCCTCACCATGAACCGGCCGCAGGCGCGCAACGCGCTCTCGGTGGCGCTGATGGAGGCGATGCAGGGCGCGATCGACGCCATCGCCCGGGACGCCTCGGTCAAGGTCGTGGTCATCGCCGGCGCGGGCCCCGGCTTCTGCGCCGGGCACGACCTCAAGGAGATGCGCGCCAATCCCGGACGCCAGCACTACGACGCACTGTTCCGGCAGTGCTCGCACCTGATGACCAGCATCGTCAAGCTGGCCAAGCCGGTAATCGCGCGCGTCCACGGCATCGCCGCCGCCGCCGGCTGCCAGCTGGTCGCGACCTGCGATCTCGCGGTCGCCGCGAGCGATGCGCGCTTCGCCGTCAACGGCATCAATGTCGGCCTGTTCTGCTCGACGCCGATGGTGGCGCTGTCGCGGGCGGTCGGGCGCAAGGCGGCGCTGGAGATGCTGCTCACCGGCGATCTGGTCGGCGCCGAGCAAGCGCGCGCCATCGGCCTGATCAACCGCGTGGTCGCGCCCGAGCGGCTCGACGATGAGACGATGGCGCTCGCGCGCCACATCGCCGGCAAGCTCGGCCTCGCCGTCGCCATCGGCAAGGAGGCGTTCTACCGCCAGGCCGAGCTCGGGCTCGAGGCCGCCTATGCCTATACCGGCGAGGTGATGACGACGAACATGATGGCGCGCGAGACCGAGGAGGGCATCGACGCCTTCCTCGCCAAGCGCCCGCCGCCGTGGGACAAGCGGTAGGATGCCGGCGGATGTCATTGCGAGCGAAGCGAAGCAATCTCTGTCAGGCAACGGCTCCGCAATGAACCACGACAGCTACACCGACGCCTATCTCCGCGCCATCCTGCGCGAGGTGAAGGTGATCGCCATGGTGGGCGCGAGCCCGCACTGGAACCGGCCCTCCTTCTTCGCGATGAAGTATCTCCAGGGCAAGGGCTTCCGCGTCATCCCGGTGAACCCGCAGGCGGCCGGCGACACCATCCTCGGCGAGCGCGTCTATGCCGATCTCGCCGACGTGCCGGACCCAATCGACATGGTCGACATCTTCCGCCGTTCGGACGCGGTCGGGCCGATCGTCGAGGAAGCGATCCGCAAGCACGCCAAGGTGGTGTGGATGCAGATCGGCGTGCGCAACGACGAAGCCGCCGCGCGCGCCGAGGCGGCGGGCTTGCGGGTGGTGATGAACCGCTGCCCCAAGATCGAATTCTCGCGGCTGTGCGGCGAGCTCGCCTGGAGCGGCGTCAATACCGGCATCATCTCGAGCAAGCGCAGGAAAATCTGAATGGCCGAGACGCCCCGCTCCTCTCCCTACGGCTTCGAGACGCTCGCCGTCCATGCCGGCGCCTCGCCCGATCCCGCCACCGGCGCGCGCGCGACGCCGATCTACCAGACCACGGCCTATGTGTTCGACGATGTCGAGCATGCCGCGTCGCTGTTCAACCTGCAGTCCTATGGCTACATCTATTCGCGCCTCGCCAATCCGACCGTGTCGGTGCTCGAGGAGCGTCTGGCGAGCCTCGAGGGCGGGCGCGGCGCGGTGTGCTGCGCCACCGGACACGCGGCGCAGATGCTGGCCTTCTTCGCCTTCATGGAGCCGGGCGATCATTTCGTCGCCTCGCGCAAGCTCTATGGCGGCTCGATCACCCAGTTCGGCCGCAGCTTCAAGAAATTCGGCTGGGACTGCAGCTTCGTCGATCCCGACGATCCCGAGAATTTTCGCCGCGCGCTGACCCCGCGTTCCAAGGCGATCTTCGTCGAGAGCCTGGCCAATCCCGGCGGCGTCATCACCGACCTCGAGGCGATCGCCGCCGTCGCGCACGAGGCCGGCTTGCTGTTCATCGTCGACAACACGCTGGCGACGCCTTATTTGTGCCGGCCGTTCGCATGGGGCGCCGACCTGGTCGTCCATTCCACCACCAAGTTCCTGTGCGGCCACGGCAACGCGATGGGCGGCGCGGTCATCGACAGCGGCACGTTCGACTGGGCGCAGAACGATAAATTCAAGTCGCTCACCGCGCCCGAGCCTGCCTATCACGGCTTGCGCTTCTACGAGACCTTCGGCGATCTCGCCTTCACCGTGCAGGGCCACGCCGTGGGCTTGCGCGACCTCGGCGCGACCATGGCGCCGCTCAATGCATTCCTCACCATCACCGGGATCGAGACCCTGCCGTTGCGCATGGAGCGGCACTGCGCCAACGCGCTCGCGGTGGCGCGCCATCTCGAGAGCCATCCGGCGGTGGCGTGGGTGTCCTATGCCGGGCTCGAGTCCAGCCCCTATCGCGCGCTCGCCAAGAAATACATGCCGCTCGGCGCCGGCTCGGTCTTCACCTTCGGCTTGAAGGGCGGATACGCGGCGGGCGTGAAGCTGGTCGAGGGCGTCGAGCTGTTCTCGCATCTCGCCAATATCGGCGACACGCGCTCGCTCATCATTCATCCCGCCTCGACGACGCACCGCCAGCTCACCGAGGAACAGCAGATCGCCGCCGGCGCCGGCCCTGACGTGGTGCGGCTCTCGATCGGCATCGAGAGCGCTGCCGACATCATCGCCGACCTCGACCAGGGCCTCGCCGCTTCGGGGTGAGTCACGCGGTCTCGCGCGCGATCCAGGCGAGAAAATCGAGATTGCCGCCGGCTATCTCCAACGCCTCGATGCACGGGCACTCGTATGAATGCAGCGCCTTGATCCGCGCGACCAGCGCGTCCAAGCGCGTGCGCGTGGTCTTGAGGATGAGCACGGCCTCCGACCCCTCCTCGAGCCTGCCATTCCACCAATAGACCGAGCGCATCGCCGGCAGCACGTTGGCGCAGGCCGCGAGCCGCTCCGACACCGCCGCCCGGCCGATGCGCTCGGCCTCGGCCGCGTCGGCGGCCGTGGCATAGACGAACATTATGGTCATCTGCCCTCCTGCGGCGCTGGCCCGCCCCATTGAAAAAGGTTTATACAGGGGGCGGCAAGGACGTCGTCGCGGGGGAACGATGAGCGACGCACCCGAGATCAGGAAGCTTCCATCGACGGCGCAGCGCGCCTGGCTCCGGCGCGGCCTCGACCAGCCCGGCGGCAAGCTGCCGCTGTTCGACGAATCCGGGCAGCAGATCGACACTCGCACCATCCGCGCCTGCATCGAGCAGGGCTGGGCCGAGCCGTGGTTCGCCAATCCGCTGAAGCCCAATTGGCTGGTGTGCAAGCTGACCGAGAACGGCCGCACGCTCGCCGGGCGGAAGCAGCGCCCGCCCGCGCGGGTGCGCAAGAACCGGCCGTCGGCGACCATCACGCCAATCCGCTAGGGTCCCGCGCGGCCCGGTGGCGCTCGGCCTCCGGCACGGCTACGCTCGGCCGACGAACGCAGTCAGGGGAGGCAACGACGATGGCACGGAACGTACGACTCGTCTCTTCGGCCCCGATCGCCGAGCAGATCGCCGCCATCCGCGACCGCTGGCACACCAAGCACCATCCTTTTTTCCGCGTCTTCGCCGAGGGGAAGCTGCCCTTGAAGGCGATGGGCCGCTACCAGGCGCTGCATTTCCATTACGTCTCGATGGCACTGCCGAGCTTCGGCCTGCTTTACGCGCGCGCCTATCACGACGTCGAAGTGCGCAAGATGGTGGCCGAGAACGTGTCCGAGGAAGAGGGCTTGAAGGCGATCCCACAGGAAGGCCACGAGCCGCACGACCATAACGAGCTGATCTTCCGCTTCTGCAAGGCGGCGGGCTTCAGCGAGGCCGAGGTGCGTGCCCTACCGATGACGCCGGCATGGTGGGCGCGGTCGCTCTACTACTACCACACCACCGCGACCGAGCCGATCGGCGTCGTCCTGGCGATGCAGACGACGCAGGAAGGCCAGATGCCCGGCCTCATCAGCGAGGTTCTGCTGCCCGCGTTCGAGAAGCATTATGGCTTTAAGCGCAACGCGCGCGAGATCGAGTTCTTCACCGAGCACGACGCCGCCGATGTCGAGCACAGCCGGCGCCAGATCGAGCTGTGCGCCAAGCATCTCGGCACGCCCGAGCTCCAGGCGCGTGCGCTCGAGGTCGCCGAGGTCGCGTGCCACCTGCGCTGGGCCTCGATCTCCGAGCTTTACCGCGAGGAGGTCCTGGGCCAGAAGGAGATCCTCCCCGCCAGCATGGCCTAGGGGCGAGCGAGGTCGGACCTCATGGAATTCGGCCTGTTTCAGGAGTTCCCGACCTTCCCCGACCGCTCACACGCCGACGCCTTCGACGGGGCGCTCGAGCAGGTCGACGCGGCCGAGCGCGGCGGCCTCGACGCGGTGTGGCTGGCCGAGCTGCATTTCGCGCCGGAGCGCTCGGTGCTGGCCTCGCCCTTGACCGTCGCCGCCGCCATCGCTGCGCGCACCAGCCGCATCAAGATCGGCATCGCGGTGCAGGTCCTGCCGCTGTGTCATCCGCTGCGCCTCGCCGAGGAGGTCGCGACGGTTGATCAGTTGAGCCGCGGCCGCCTCATCTTCGGCGTCGGCCGCAGCGGCGTGGTGCAGACCTACGACGCCTATAACGTGCCCTATGCCGAGAGCCGTGACCGCTTCGCCGAGACGCTCGACATCGTCAAGCGCGCCTGGACCGAGCCGCGCTTCTCCTATCGCGGCAAATATCTCAGCTTCGACGATGTGACGGTGGTGCCGCAGCCTTACCAGAAGCCGCATCCGCCCATCCGCATGGCCGCCAGCACGTCCGACACCTATGCCATGATCGGCGAGTTGGGCCTGCCGATCTTCGCCTCGGCGCGCACCGTCACCTGGACCGACACCGCGGCCGCGATCCGCCGCTATCGCGCGGCCTACGCAGCCGCGGGCCATCCCGGCAAGGGCGAGGTCTATGTCTCGGTGCCGATCTATCTCGCCGAGAGCGAGGCGCGCGCGCTCTCCGATCCTGAGCGCAGCGTCATGCGCTTCTATCAATACCAGGCCGATCTCCAGGCTGAGTCGGCGGCGCGCTCGGGTGCCGCCGGCGCGGCGCGGGCGGCGCGCGGCGAGCGGCTGCGCCACCTCACCTACGGCCAGGCGCTGACCGATCACCTGGTGTTCGGAACGCCGGCCGCGGTAGTGCAGCGGCTCAGCGCCTTGCGCGACGAGATCGGGCTCGACGGCATCCTCGCCGAGCTCAATTGCGGCGGCCTCATCCCGCATGCGCAGGTGATGAACGCCTTGCGCCTGCTGTGCGCGGAAGTGGTGCCCCAGTTCCGCTGATGGCCCCTACCCCTTCATCACCTGCTCGATGAATTTATTGGTGTAAAGCACTGATGAATCCGTAAGATCGACGAGCTTTGCTTCGCGTAGCGCGGCCAGGCCGGCATCCCACCGCCGCGGCAGGTTGAGGAGCAGGTTCTCGCGCCCCTCCGACAGCCACATCTCCGTGATGGCGGTCTCGAGATAGGCGACGTTGCCGTCGCGGTCGGCGACGCCCGGAATATCGAAATCCTTGGCCGCGCGCTCCAGAAGCGGCGCGATCGGTCCGGCCATCATCTCGAGCGCCGAGGCCTTGATGGCGCGCAGGAAGCGCAGCACCAGATCGGGCTTGGCCTGGATCGTCTCGGGCATGGCGAGATAGTTCTGCCCCGGCAGCGGCAGGTACTTGTCGGGGTTCCACACCTCGACCGGCTCCTTGGCGCGTTCGAGCGCGACCTTGACCGAGAGAGTCGAGATGAAGCAATCGACCCGCCCCTGCTTCAGGATCTCGATGGCGCCGGGCGTACCGCCCGTCACCTGGCGCTCGACATCGGCGCCGGAGAGGCCGGCCTGCGCCAGCATCACGTCGAGATAGATGCCGGTGGGCGAGGCCGCGGTGATGAGGCCGACCACCTTGCCCTTGAAGTCCTTCGGCACCAGCACCGGCTTGGCCTTCGGGCTGAAGACGCGGAAGTTGCAGCCCTGGCAGATGGACGCGATCGCCAGCGGCGCCGCCTGCTTCGCCGCGACGGCGCGGACCTGATCGGGCGGCGAGCCGCGGCCGAACACCGCCTGGCCGGAGACGACGAGTTGGGTCATCTGCACGCCGGTGTTGGCGCCAATGATTTTCGCGTCGATGCCCTCGCGCGCATAGTGGCCGCCGGAATAGGCGTTCATGGCGTCGAAGAAATCGATGCTGAAGCCGAGCGGCAGAACGATGCCGACCTGTTCGGCGGCGCGGCCGGTGGCGATGAAGGGCGGCAGGGCAAGCGCGGCACCGGTCGCGGCCACGCCTTTGAGGAGCTTGCGTCGCGTCGTCATGGTCACGCCTTCAAGGCCGCGTCGATGAAGCGGTTGGTGAACAGCACGTTGGGATCGGCGATCTCGACGATGTGCGCATCGGCTAGCGCCTTGCAGCCGTCGATCCACTGCGCCGGGATGTTGAGCAGCAGCTTGTCCAGCCCCGCCGGCAGCATCAGCTCCTTGATGCTGGTGTCGAGCATGGTCACGGTGAGGTCGAGATCGTTGACGCCGGGGATGTCGAAATCCTTGGCCGCGCGCGTGATGAGCGCCGGCAATGGCCCAGCCAGCATCTCGTCGATCGACGACTTGGCCGCCTTGAGAAACCGGATGACGATGTCGGGCTTGGCGGCGAGCGTCTCGGGCATGGCGTAATAGGTCTGGCCCGGCAGCGGCAGGTATTTGCTCGGGTCCCACACCAAGACTTGCTCGTGCGCGAGCCGCGCCGCGGTCTCGACCGCGACCGTCGAGATGAAGCAATCGACCCGTCCCTGCTTCATGATCTCGAGCGCGCCCGGCGTGCCGCCGGTCGGCTGGCGCTCGACGTCGCCGGGCGTCAAGCCGGCGCGGTGCAGCATCACGTCGAGATAGATCCCGGTCGGCGATGCCAAGGTGATGAGCCCGACGGTCTTGCCCTTGAAATCGATGGGCTCGATCACGGGCTTCGCCTTGGGGCTGAAGACGCGGAACGGGCAGCCTTGCAGGATGGTGGCGATGGCGATGGGCGCCGCCTGCTTGGCGGCGACCGCGCGGATGATGTCGGGCGGCGCGCCGCGCCCGAACATGGCCTGCCCCGACGCCACGAGCTGGATCGTCTGCACGCCGGAGTTGGCGCCGATCACCTTGCCGTCGAGGCCGAACCTGGCGAAGTGCCCGCCCGACGCCATGTTCATCGAATCGAAGAAGTCGATCTGGAACCCGAGCGGCAGCGCGACCGAGACCTGGTCCGCCGCGCGCGCCGGCGTCACCATCGCCCGAAATCCCGCGAGTGCCGCGCCCGCGGCCATCGCTCCCGAGCGCAGGATTTGGCGCCGCGTCTTCATCCGCGTCCTCCCTCGTTTGGACATGGCGAGACGAAAATGGTCGGGCAGGCGAGATTTGAACTCGCGACCCTCAGCACCCCATGCTGATGCGCTACCAGGCTGCGCTACTGCCCGACATGTGGACTATAGATACGCGGCGGTCCCCGCGCAACGTGACGGCGCTCAGCGCTTGAGCTTGGCGATGCTGTCGCGCAGCGCGACCAGCTCCTTGCGCAGGTCGATGAGGACCTCGCGCAGTCCGTCCGGCGACGATTTCGCCCGCCGCGGCTCGGCGCGCGCAGCCGCCGTCGCGGGCACGGGCGAAGCGCCTCGCGCCTCGGCCTTGAGCGCACCCTCGCGCAGCAGCTTTTGCACGCCCTTGATGGTGTAGCCCTGGTCATAGAGGCACTGGCGGATGCGCCGCAGCAGCGCCACGTCGTCGGGCCGGTAATAGCGCCGCCCGCCGGCGCGCTTCAGCGGCTTGATCTGGGGGAATTTCGATTCCCAGAAGCGCAGCACATGCTGCGGCACTTCAAGATCGCCGGCCACTTCGCTGATGGTGCGGAAGGCTTCGGCCGACTTGGAAGCGCGTCGCGGCGGCGACGCCCTGGGCGGCGGCGGATCGAACAGGTCGGGCATGCTCAGGCAGCGCCGCTGCGGCGCCCTTCATCTTTGCCGAGCGCGGCGTTGATCTGATCCTTCAACACGTGCGAGGCACGAAACACCAGCACACGGCGCGGGCTGATCGGCACCTCGGTCCCGGTCTTGGGATTGCGGCCAACGCGCTTGCCTTTCTTGCGCACGGCAAAGCTGCCGAAGGAGGAAATCTTGACCATCTCGCCGCGCGCAAGGGTATCGGAAATCTCGGCCAGCACGATCTCCACCAGCGCGGCGGATTCGTTGCGCGACAAACCGACCTCCTGGTAAACCGCCTCGCTCAGTTGAGCGCGCGTTACCGTTTGCCCCGCCATTATCGACCTCCCCGTTTTGCAAACCCTAAACCGGGGCGATAAAATTTGCAAATACAGAGAGTTGAACGGCCTTCTTCACCAGCGCCCTTGTTCACCAACGGATAAGGGCCGCCCCCCAAGTCAGGCCGCCGCCCATCGCCTCGAGCAGCACCAATTGGCCGGGCTGCAGGCGCCCGTCGGCCGCCGCCTCCGCCAGCGCCAGCGGCACCGAGGCCGCCGAGGTGTTGGCATGGCGGTCGATGGTAATGACGACGCGGTCGGCGGCGAGGCCGAGCTTCCTGCCCATGCCGTCGATGATGCGGCGATTGGCCTGATGCGGCACCAGCCAGTCGATCTCGGAAGCGGCGAGCCCGTTGGCGACGAGCGCTTCGTCGACCACCTCGGCGAGGCGCTGGACCGCGTGACGGAAGATCTCCCGCCCCTCCATGCGCAACAGGCCGGTGGTGCCGGTGGTCGACGGGCCGCCATCGACATAGAGCAGCTCGTAGCCCGAGCCGTCGGCGTGGAGATGGGTCGAGAGCACGCCGCGCTCGTATGGGCTGCCGTTCGAGGGCATGCCCTCGAGCACGATCGCGCCGGCGCCGTCGCCAAACAGCACGCAGGTGCCGCGATCCTCCCAGTCGAGGATGCGCGAAAAGGTCTCGGCGCCGATCACCAGCGCGCGCTTGGCCTGGCCCAGGCGGAGGAAGTTGTCGGCCGTCGCCAGCGCATAGATGAAGCCGGTGCAGACCGCCTGCACGTCGAAGGCGGGGACGCCGCGCGCGACGCCGAGCCGCGCCGCGACCTTGGTCGCCGTCGCCGGAAAGGTGTGATCGGGCGTCGCCGTCGCCACCACCACGAGATCGATCGCGCTCGCCGGAACGGCCGCCGCCGCGAGCGCGCGCTCGGCGGCGCGGACCGCGAGGTCGGAGGTGAACTCGCCCGGCGCCGCGACATGGCGCTGGCGGATGCCGGTGCGCTGCACGATCCATTGATCGGAGGTATCGAGGCGTTCGGCAAGCTCGGCGTTGGTGACGATCCTCTCAGGCAGGAAGCCGCCGCAGCCGAGAACGAGCGAGCGGAATCCCATCTCAGAGCGCCGCGGATTGCGGCTTGCTCTGCGCCGCCGAGACCTCGTTGATGCGCGCGATGCCGTCGCGGATCTTCTCGAGGAAGCCGTTGTGCTTCATGTCGACCGCGACGCCGACCGCGTTGGCGAATCCCAGCGCGTCGGCGCCGCCGTGGCTTTTGACGCAAATGCCATCGAGGCCGAGGAAGACGGCGCCGTTGTAGCCGCGCGGGTCGAGCCGCGCGCGCAGCTTGCGCAGCGGCCGGTGCGCCAGCAGATAGCCGATCCGCGCCGCCAGCGAATGGCGAAACGCGGCGCGCAGGAAGTCGGCGAAGAGCCGCGCCGTTCCCTCAGCGGTCTTCAGCGCGATGTTGCCGGTGAAGCCGTCGGTGACGACGACATCGACCGCGCCTGCGGCGATGCCGTCGCCCTCGACGAAGCCGTGGAAATTGATCGGCATGCCCGGCGCCCGCAGCCGCAGCGCGGCGCCGCGCACCGCCTCGTTGCCCTTCATCTCCTCCGATCCGACATTGAGGAGTCCCACAGTCGGGTGGATGAGCCCCAGGACCGTGCGCGCGAACACGTCGCCCATCAGCGCGAACTGCACCAGGTTCTCGGCGTCGCACTCGACATTGGCGCCGAGATCGAGCAGCACGCTCTCGCCGCGCTGCGTCGGGAAGAACGACGCCATCGCCGGCCGGTCGATCCCCGGCAGCATGCCGAGCCCGTATTTCGCCAGCGCCATGAGCGCGCCGGTATTGCCGGCCGAGACGACGCAATCGGCCTCGCCCGCCGCCGCCGCGTCGATGGCGAGCCGCATCGAAGTGCGGCGGCCGGCGCGCAGCGCCACCGACGGACGCACGTCGTCCGTCACCACCTCGTCGGTGTGATGGATGACGAAATGGTCCTTGAGCCGCGGCAGCGTTGCCACCACGGGCTTGAGGCGGTCCTCGATGCCGAACAGGAGAAAATGCGCATGGGGAAAGCGCTGCAGCGCGATGCTCGCGCCCTTCATCACCATCTCGGGCGCCCGATCGCCGCCCATGGCGTCGAGCGCGATGGTGATCCGCGCGCTCAAGGCTAGGCCTTTCCCGCCCCCGGGCTCAGGTCGCCTCGGCGGCGCGCGCGACCACCTCGCGGCCGTCGTAATGGCCGCAAGCGGGACAAAGGTGATGCGGCCGCTTCATCTCGCCGCAATTCGAGCATTCGGCGAAGCTCGAGCGCGGCAGGGCGTGGTGCGAGCGGCGCATGCTGCGCCGCGATTTCGACACTCTTTTCTTCGGGACGGCCATGAGCGTGGACTCGAGCGTAGGGCTGGGCCGCAGCTAAGTAGCGAATATCCCGGCCGCTGGCAACCTCGTCGTGCGCGGCGGCAGCGCGTGGTTGCCGTGCACGGGGCGCACGCCTACCATCGCACGAAACGGGCCAGGGAGGGCACCATGAAGCGCACGATGGGCGGCGTCGCCGCCATCGCCGTCGCGGCGGGGCTTGCGGCGGCAACGGGACCAGAGGGGACGCAGGCGGCCGAGCCGATTCGCATCGGCTTCAGCCAGCCGCTCACCGGCGGCTTCGCCAGCTCCGGCAAGATGGCGCTGGTCGCCATGCGGATCTGGGCGGAGGACGTGAACGCCAAGGGCGGGCTCCTCGGCCGGCCGGTCGAGCTCGTCTATTTCGACGACCAGAGCAATCCCGCCAACGTGCCCGGCATCTATACGAAGCTGCTCGACGTCGACAAGGTCGAACTCGTGGTCGGACCCTATGGCACGGTGCTGACGGCGCCGGCGATGCCGGTGGTGATCGCGCATAACATGGTCATCACCAGCCTGGTGTCGCTCGCCATCAACGAGCGGTTCCACTATCCGCGCTATTTCTCGGTGACGCCGCTCGGCCCCCATCCGGTGATCGCCTTCTCCAAGGGCTTCATGACGATCGCGGCGCAACAGACGCCCGCGCCCAAGACCATTGCCATCGCCGCCGCCGACCAGGAGTTCTCCAAAAACAACGCCGTCGGCGCGCGCGCCAACGCCGAGGCGGTGGGCTTGAAGATCGTCTACGACAAGACCTATCCGCCCTCGACCACCGATTTCGGGCCGGTGATCCGCGCGGCGCAGGCGACCGGCGCCGACATCTTCTATGCCGCGTCGTATCCGCCGGATTCGGTCGGGCTGCTGCGCGCCGCGCGCGAGATCGGCTACCTGCCCAAGATGTTCGGCGGCTCGATGATCGGGCTGCAGACCACGACGATCCAGATGCAATTGGGGCCGCTCCTCAACGGCGTGACCACGAACGCCGCGTGGCTGCCGGTCAAGACCTTGATGTTTCCCGGCGTGATGGAGATGCTCAAGAAATACCAGGCCCAGGCCAAGGGCGAAGGCGTCGATCCGCTGGGATATTTTCTCGCGCCCGCGGCCTACGCCTACATCCAGCTTCTCGGCGAGGCGGTGGAGCAGGCAGGAACGCTCGACCAGGCGAAGCTCGCCGACTACATCCACACCCATCACTTCACCACGGTCTACGGCGACTTCGACTTCGCGGAAGACGGCGAACCGACCGAGTCTGCCACGCGCGCGATCGAGGTGCAGTATCACGACATCGTCGGCAACGACATGGCGCAGTTCAACGATCCGGCCAAGGTCACGATCATCGACCCGCCGGCCTACAAGACCGGCACGCTCGTCTATCCCTACGCCAGCGCGGTGAAGTGACCATGGAGTTCGGCATCTTCGACCATCTCGACCGCAACGACCTGCCGCTCGCTGAGTATTACGAGGCGCGGCTCAAGATCATCGAGGCCTACGACCGCGCCGGGTTCTATTGCTATCACCTCGCCGAGCATCACGCGACGCCGCTCGGCATGGCGCCCAGCCCAAGCGTCTTCCTCGCCGCCATCGCCCAGCGCACCAAGCGCCTGCGCTTCGGTCCCATGGTCTACGCGCTGCCGCTCTACCATCCGCTGCGCATGGTCGAGGAGATCTGCATGCTCGATCAGCTGAGCGGCGGGCGGCTCGATATCGGCTTCGGTCGCGGCTCGTCGCCGGTGGAGTTGAGCTATTTCGGCGAGAACCCCGATGAGTCGCAATCCGTCTATGCCGAGGCGCTCGAATTCGTGCGCGCCGGCCTCACGTCCAAATCCCTGACGTTCGCCGGCAAGCGCTTCCGCTGCACCGACGTGCCGATGGAGCTGGAGCCGTTGCAGAAGCCGCACCCGCCGATCTGGTACGGGCTCCATGCGCCCGAGAGCGCCGAGCGCGCGGCCAGGCAGGGACTCCAGGTCGTGTGCCTCGATCCTCCGGCGCCGACCCGCGCCGCAATCGACCGGTTCCGTGCGGTGTGGCGCGAACATCACGGCGCCGGCGTGGCGCTGCCGCGGATCGGCCTCGGGCGCTTCGTCGTCGTCGCCGAGACCGATGCGGCGGCGCTGGCGATCGCGCGCCGCGCCTATCCGCGCTGGCACCGGAGCTTCACCTTCCTGTTCCAGCGCCACAGCCGGCCGCAGTCCCACCCGCGGCCCGCCGATTTCGACACGCTGCATGAGGTGGGCCAGGGCGTCGCCGGCTCGCCCGCGACGGTGGCCGCGTTCCTGCGCCGCCAGATGGAAGAGACTGGCGCCAATTACTGCGTCGGCCAGTTCGCCTTCGGCGACTTGACCTTGGCCGAGACGCTCGGCTCGATCGAGCTGTTCGCCCGCCATGTCATGCCGGCGATGAAGGAAACGTGATCCGCTCGCGTCTTTACCATCGCGGCGGGCGCTGGCATGCTCACGTCTGCTTCACTCGAGGGAGGGAACCAATGAACAAATTGAAGTGCACGGCGGCCGCCGTGAGCTGCGCTCTGGCGATCCTCGCTTTTGCCGCAACGGCACAGGCGAAGATCGTCACCAAGACGGTCGACTACACGATCGGCAGCGACCCGTTCCAGGGCTATCTCGCCTATGACGACGCGACCAAGGGCAAGCGGGCCGGCGTCGTCGTCTTTCCCGCCTGGACCGGCATCTCCAGCAACGAGCGCGACCACGCGCATAAGCTGGCGAAGCTCGGCTACGTCGTCTTCGTCGCCGACACCTACGGCAAGGGCATCAATCCCAAGCCGCCCAAGGACGCCGGGATGGAAGCCGGGAGATACATGAAGGACCGCAACCTCTATCGCGCGCATGCGCAAGCGGCGCTCGCGCAGCTTGCCAAGAACCCGATGGTGGACGCCAACCGGATCGCCGCGATCGGCTATTGCTTCGGCGGCGCGGGCGCGCTCGAACTGGCGCGGAGCGGCGCCAACCTCAAGGCGGTGGTGGTGTTCCACGCCGACCTGACCTCGCCCACGCCGGACGACGACAAGAACATCAAGGGACGCGTGCTTGCGCTCCATGGCGCCGACGATCCCATCGTGCCGCAGGCCGAGCGCGAGAAGTTCGAGAAGGAAATGCGCGACGCCCGTCTCGATTGGCAGCTCGTCACCTACAGCAATGCGATGCATTGCTTCACCGATGCCGAGGCCGGCACGGATACCTCGCACGGCTGCGCCTACAATCCCGAGGCCGAGAAGCGGTCGTTCCAGGCAATGCGCGATTTCTTCCAGGAGACGCTGCGCTAAACGCGCGTCTCACGACAAGCGAAGGGCCGCCCCGAGGGGCGGCCCTTTTCGTTGCGGCGCAGGAGTGAGCGGCTACAACTCGATCACGACGCCTTCGCGGGCGATGATCGTGCCGGGTCGCGCGTGATCGGCCTTCTGCGCCACCTTGTCCATGAATTCGTCGTCGTGGCCGGGATCGTGGTGGAACACGGCGAGGCGCTTGGCGCCCGCCTCGTCGGCGACGCGGATCGCCTCCTGCCAGGTGGAGTGGCCCCAGCCGATATAGCGCGGGAATTCCTCGTCGGTGTAGGTGCTGTCGTAGATCATCAGGTCGACGTCCTTCACCAGCTCGATGATCTTCTCGTCGCGGTGGGGCGGACGGTGCTCGGTGTCGGTGATGTAAGCGACCGAGCGGCCGTTATGCTCGATGCGGTAGCCGGTCGCGCCGCCGGGATGATTGAGCTGCGCGGTGCCGACGACGAAGCCCGATTCGGTGACGATGTCGTCGCCGCTGTGGAAGTCGTTGAACACCAGCTCGGCCTTGAAGATGTCGAGCGCCACCGGGAACATCGGCGCCTGCATGATCTGGCGCAGCGCCTGCTCGATGCCCCATCCCTTCGACAACCCGCCGAGCCACAGATGGAAGCGGTTGCCCGGCAGGTAGAAGGGGGCGAAGAACGGAATGCCGCAGACATGGTCGATATGGGTGTGGGTGAACAGCATGTCGGCCTCGATCGGCGTGCCGCTCGACAACAGCGCACCACCGAGCGACCGGATGCCGGTGCCGGCGTCAAGGATGAACAGCTTGTCGTCGCATCGCACCTCGATGCACGACGTGTTCCCGCCGTATCTGGCGGTGCTCGTTCCCGGTACGGCGATGCTGCCCCGCACGCCCCAGAACCGCACGGTGAGTGACACCGTTCCCTTCCTCCACCGGAACCGGCTGTTAGGCCCCGTGATCGAGCGCGAACCCAAGCCCCCCGCTCGTCCTGGGATTGTGAACAATTCTAGCTAGCAGAACAACGCCCGGGCGGGAAGTCAACGGAATTTCGCGAGGCAGAATAAATATATGCGGCCGAAGGCGTATTTCGAGGATGCAGCGTAACCGCGCTCGCCGCCGGCCTCGCGGCGGCGACCCGAACCGGGACGGTTGCTAGCGCTAACCGCTGGCGCGGCGCCGGGAGGTGGCGCGCCCTGGAGGAATCGAACCTCCGACCTACCGCTTAGAAGGCGGTTGCTCTATCCGCTGAGCTAAGGGCGCCGATCGCAATGCGTCTATTCTACTCCTCCCCGCCGCGGCCGGTCGTAGCGGAAATTGTCGGCGTAGCTCTTGGCCTTGAAGCGCGCCTCCTTGGGCGCGCACACGACGTAGTCGAGGCCGCGCCTGGTGGCGAAGCCGATCGCCTCTTCGAGCGTGTCGAAGCGCAGATGGACCTCGTTCAACGTATCGGCCGCGCTGGCCCAGCCCATCAGCGGATCGGGGTCGCGCCGAGTCGCAGGCTCGTATTCGAGCATCCAGCTATGGGTCTGGCCCTTGCCCGACTGCATCGCGGTCTTGGCCGGCCGGTAGATGCGCACCTGCGCCATGGCTGCTCCTGGCTCTCGAACTTCTGGTCGGGGCGAGAGGATTCGAACCTCCGGCATCCAGCTCCCAAAGCTGGCGCTCTACCAGGCTGAGCTACGCCCCG
>Ga0209415_10000457_pt1 | contig 75510 bp, 63 predicted proteins | sample PeaSoiSIISIP2007_FD_187696 | JGI IMG/M metagenome (GOLD analysis project Ga0209415, IMG submission 187696) | Peat soil microbial communities from Weissenstadt, Germany - SII-SIP-2007 (SPAdes) (version 2) | ecosystem: Environmental > Terrestrial > Soil > Wetlands > Peat | place: Germany...
AGCTATTGGGGGCTAGTCTATGGCGCTGGTATCCTGTCTTGGATTGGGTGGATGACAATCTCCCGGAATGGAATAGAAGCCCCCGGGGTGAACACCCTGGCGTTCTTTGGTATTCCCCCGTTGATCCAGGTGATTACACAACTGGCAAATTTGAACCTTTTCCTTTCATGGCAACCCATTATTCTCGTACTTTTGATTTATCTCTTCTTGAGTGACTGGAGTAAAGCATCCCCCTTATTTAGAGACCTGGCTTGGGGCGTTCTGTTGACGGTTCTATTTTACTTCTTTTTTTTGGAGAATCAGGGGCATGGATGGGGGTATCGATATTGCCACGCCGTCCTGGGGAATTTTGCGTTAATGTCAGTTGTGGGGTTTTATCGAATGATCGATTTGCTTGGAGCAAGGACTTCCAATGCCCTGATGTCTTTATCAATCCTTCTGGCTCTTTTCATCCAATTGCCTGCCCGGTCCTGGCAAGCTCGTAGCTTTGTCGTTCCTTTTTATAAGTCTGCAACATTACTAGCCTCCAGATCTGAGGAAATCGTCATATTGGAGCCCAACCTATTTTGGTATTACTGGGATTTGGTCAGAAATGATCCGCTTTTTAGAATTGCGCCCATCATTGTTGATGCTAACCGCTTGGGAACGGCGGGAGTATCCTTGTTAAAGGCGAAATATACCTACTGGCAACCGTCCATTTCCGATTTCGCAGATTTCAAGGTACTCCCAAACCAGAATACCAAGCCTGACGATCGGGAAAAGACCAAGTGAGACCAACGCTGACAATCGCATTCTCTTACAAATCTGAGGGACGGTGTCTTTTTCGATGAATATTCCTCTCATTCGACCAGACCTGCCGACCATGAAAGAGGTTGGAGCGCAATTTGAAGAGATACTTGCAAATGGCAAGATCACGAATTTCGGCAAGTACGTGAGGCAGTTCGAATGTGAGACGGCCTCCTACTTAGGGGCTGAGACATGTGCTGTATCTTCGGGGACCATAGGCCTTCTTTTTGTACTTTCAAGTGTGAGGTTCGCGCCTGGTGCGAAGGTGATTCTGCCCAGCTTCACCTTCATGGCCACGGCGCAGGCGGTGCTCTTTGCGGGCGGGCGACCCGTATTTGCCGAAGTGGATGATGACCTCAATATCTCGCCTCGGGATCTGGATCTCTTGTTGGGTCAACATCCGGAAACTGCAGCCGTCATCGGCGTGCACATGTACGGGTTGCCGGCCCGAACGGAAGAGATCGAAGGTATCGTGGCCGCCGCATCCAGAAAACGCGGCAGACCCATAGCCCTCTTCTTCGATGCTGCCCATGCCTTCGGCTCGTCAGTGGGGGGCCGCCGAGTGGGGGGCTTCGGAGACGCGGAGGTATTCTCGCTTTCGGTTACCAAGGTCTTGGTGAGTGTCGAGGGCGGTTTGGTGTCCACCAAGCACCCGGAACTCGCCGGGCGCATCCGGGCCATGCGAAACTACGGTATCGAGGGGCGTTATGATGCACATTATCCCGGATTAAACGGTAAGATGAGCGAGTTTCATGCTATTGTCGGTCTGCATAACCTGCGGCGTCTCGATCGCCTGCTGGCCACTCGCCACGAACGAGCACGCCAGTACGCGGACCAAATCCATCGCAACAGTTCGTTTCGGATGTCAGCTTGGCCGTCTGGCGTGGTTCACTCGCTAAAGGATTTTACGGTCCTGGTTCCGAGCCCGCAAGCGGATCGCCGAGATGAGATCATCCAGTTCCTTGCGGAGCGTGGCGTCGAGAGCCGGGCCTACTTCTTTCCACCGGTTCACGAGCAGAAGTTCTTTTGCCAATACGCAGACCGTCCCTTGCCGAAGACAGAAGCACTTTCCCGCAGAGTGATCACCCTGCCGTTCTACACTTCGATCAGCGACCAGGAAATAGGATATGTTGTAGCGCAGTTAGTCGATGCGGAGCGGAGGTTCGTGCTATGAGAATCTTAGTTACGGGCGGCGCCGGTTATGTGGGGTCGGTCCTGATTCCCCGCCTGTTGGTTCGCGGCCACGAGGTTAGGGTGGTCGATCTCGGGTACTTCAGCTTGGCGCACCTCCGAGGGATGCGGCCTGAACCCGAAATCATTCGAGAAGACGTGCGGTCAATGATCGTCGATCCGGGCGTGTGCGCACGACTGGTCGAGGGTGTCGATTGCATTATTCACCTCGCCGCAATATCCAATGATCCCTCCGCCGAATTGCAGCCAGAGCTGACGCACCAAACGAATTTTGAGGCAACCGTTGCGCTTGCACATGCCGCCAAGGAACGTCTTATCCGATTCCTGTTTTCGTCGTCGTGCTCGATCTACGGCGCCCGCGAAGGCGAGTTGAGCGAGGATGCACCTACGAATCCTCTTACGGTGTATGCGATCTCGAAAACTCGTGCAGAAGAAGCACTCGAGGAGATGGCCGACTCAACCTGGCGGCCGGTCGTGCTGCGAAACGGCACCCTATTCGGCTATTCGCCGAGGATGCGATTTGACCTGGTCGTCAACATCTTCAGCCTGACGAGCCTGCTCCATGGCGAGATACGAGTATTTGGAGGGGGCCAACAATGGCGGCCTTTCCTGCATGTGGGCGACTGCGCGCGAGCCTTTGTGTTTTTTGCCGAAAAGACTAAGTGTTCACACCTGCGTTATAATGTGGCCCATGAGAACCTGCGCATTATCGACCTAGTACAAATCTTTCAGCAGATCAAGCCGGGGCTCAAGATCACCGAGGTTCCCACGGAGAATGCGGATATTCGAAACTATCGTGTAAGCACGCGCCGAATCCGGGACGAAGGGTTCGACACGCAAATCGGTGTGCGCTTGGGGGCCGAGGAGATGATGAACGCTATCGTCGCCGGTGAGGTTCGCGATCCTGAGTCGCTGTTTTACCAAAATGCGAAGTGGCTCAAAGAACTGACCACCAGGATAGATGCGTCCGACCACCGCGGTCTTTTCGACCTGATGGAATCATTCAGCCGGCTCCGACGAACCAATCAGGTTTGAGGGGGAGAACCACCGGAGAAATGCCGGGGCGAGGTGGTCTTGATGACGATTGCCGGTCGGATTCCCCAATCTTCCCGGCTCGATATCTCGAAACCACCACAAGGCCTATGGACCGCATTCTGAAAAGCACGTGCGATCTGATACCCGCAGAGCTGATGCAGGAGATGCTCCGTATTCGCTTGTTCGAGGAAAGTACGCTGCACGAGTTCAGCAAAGGCCGACTGTCTGGCACGACTCACACCTGCATCGGACAGGAAGCCTCTGCCGTGGGCGTAGTAAGTGCTCTCCGACGCTCCGACGTCGTTTTTTCGAACCACCGGGGCCATGGCCACTACCTCGCACATGGCGGCAGCATGCACGGGCTGGCGGCGGAGTTGATGGGTCGCAGGACCGGCGTCTCGGGAGGTCGTGGAGGAAGCCAACACCTCCACTTCCCGGGGTTCTACAGCAACGGAGTCCAAGGAGGCATCGTCCCCTGCGCAGTTGGTATGGCACTGGCGGAAAAGTACAAAAAGTCTCAGGCTATTGTAGCGGTCTTTCTCGGTGACGGGACATTCGGCGAAGGGGTCGTTTATGAGAGCTTCAACATTGCCTCACTTTGGCGCATCCCGGTACTCTTCGTTGTAGAAAACAATAGGTACGCACAAACAACTCCGCTGCTCTCCCACTTCTCTGGTGACTTCTCTCTACGTTTCAAGGCCTTCCGCATCGATGTCGAGGAACTTGACACTAACGATGTCACGATCATCCGTGAAGCGGCCGACTCCATAACGGCTTCGGTGCGGGAGACGTGCGAGCCGCGGGCGATGGTCCTACATACTTACCGCTTCTCGCCCCATTCCAAAGGCGATGAGGTTCGTGACCTAGCCGAGATTGAGCACTACCGCCAGTTTGATCCGATCATCCTGCTGCGCTCTCGACTTTCCGACGAAGAATACGACCTCGCCCTGAGCACGGCGCGCGACGAGGTCTCCCGGGCTTTCGGACAAGCCGAACTGGATGCCTGGCCCGATCCGGCCGATTTGCTGAAGGCGCGCGAGGAACTGCTAAACGTATGCGGACGGTCCTTCAGGCACTGAATGAGGCCATGCACGAAGCCATGGATCGCGACGAACGCGTCGTGTTTCTGGGGGAAGATATTCTCGACCCTTACGGCGGCGCCTTCAAAGTTTCGAAAGGCCTGTCAACCCGGTTCCCCGGCCGTGTACTGACCACGCCGATCTCAGAAGCTGCTATCACCGGCATCGCCGCGGGGCTTGCCCTTCGCGGTATGCGGCCGGTTGTTGAGATCATGTTCGGGGACTTCCTATCCCTTGCATTCGACCAGCTTCTCAATCACGCGTGCAAGTACCGATGGATGTACAACGACCAAGTCCGCGTCCCCATGGTTGTCCGCACGCCCATGGGTGGCCGGCGCGGCTACGGTCCCACTCATTCGCAGTCGACCGAAAAGCACTTCCTCGGCGTTCCCGGTCTGCGCGTTGTCGCCCCCAATGCCCTTTGCGACCCTAAGCAATTGCTCCTAGACACAATCCTCTCCGGTGATGGACCGACGCTCTTCGTCGAGCACAAACTGCTTTACTTAAGCTCGGTCGGGAAGCCACCGAACCGGCCCGTCCTGGAAGTCATACCGGGCGATCCTTCCTCGCTGTACCCTTCCGTACTCGTAAGGATCGCTGGCGCCCCGGCGGCCCGCCTGACAATAGCCACCTTTGGCTATATGGCAGACTTGGTGCTCGATGCCGCTTGGCGTCTCGCGGTCGAGCAGGAAGTGTTCGTTGAAGTGGTCGTCACCACGCGTTTGAGTCCCCTAGACGCCACCCCCATCCTTGGCTCCCTTGAGCGCACGGGCCATCTCCTGACCGTCGAAGAGGGTACCGTTGCTCTAGGGTGGGGCAGCGAGGTACTGAGCTTAGCCACCGAAAGTGCTCCCAGGCGGAGCACCATTGTTGCCCGCCGCTTGGGGGCGTGGAACGTGCCGATTCCGAGTTCCCGTCCGTTGGAGAATGCCGTGCTTCCCTCAATCCAGGATATTTTCGACGTTGCGATGGAGTTGGTCGGTTAAAATAAGGCACGTTTTATGCCACCTGCAGGAGGGTGGGCTCCTGCACTCTCAGAGCTGAAGAACGCCATGTTGACAAAGCAAGACTTTTATGCGAAAGGAATGGTCGAGGTAGGCGACGAGCATCTCGACCTTACGCCGGAATTGGACCTTTTCCAGTACAGGATGATTAAGCCGTACCTGGGCTGTGAAATACTCGAAGTCGGCGCCGGCCCCGGCAGAATCGCGCGGGTCCTGACAAAGGATAGCAGCACCTCTTATAACCGCTTCGTCGTGAGCGAGCCGTCGGAGTACTTCTTTGAGAAGCTTAAAAAGCGCCCCGAGATTGTTGCAAAGGCGATACTTGTGCGTGGTGAGACGTCACATCTCCTAAAATTATACTCAGAAGGTTTCGATACGATCTTCTCAGTTCATGTGTTGGAGCATATAGAAGATGATCGACAATTCCTTGAGGATTGTTTTCTCATGCTGAAGCCGGGTGGACGGCTCGTGACGCTCGTGCCCGCGCTGCAATTTCTTTACTCTGAGCTTGATCGAAATATCGGTCACTTCCGGCGCTATGACAAGACGATGGTCAGGCGTCTGCTGCAAGGCACGGGTTTTGAGCTTATCACAATGTATTACACCAACTTCTTGGCGATAATTCCGTCGCTGCTGTTCTTCAAGATGCGCAAGCTCGACTACCAGAAAAACGAGTCCAACAAGAGGCAGTTCTTTTTCCTTGAAAAGATCTATTCCAAATACTTCATTCCCCTTACTGACCTAATGGAACGGTATTTGCCGGTGCCGATCGGCCTTAATCTGACGTTTGTTTTGCAGAAACCGGTCGAACGCGCACTCTTGAAAAACGAAAACGAGAATCGTCGTTAATCGGGGGACAGCATCGTATGTGCAAAGCGGTTGGACAAGTTATAGCACCGATGCTGAGTGTTAATGAGCCAGAAGCCCAACTCGTCGACCTTTTCGTCGCACGCGGTGCGAAAATCGTGGTAGGCGACCGCCTCTGTACGCTCGAAACAACCAAGGCCACCTTCGAAATCCAGGCTGAGGCTGAAGGTTATATTCACAACGTCCTGGTCACCAAGGGCCAGCGGGTTGCCGCCGGGACGCTGCTCTTTGAGTTCTCCTCGGAGCCGCCCATCGGGCAGCCCGATAGCCCGCCGATTTCTGCAGGCTCCGCGCCTGACGCCGGCCCGCCGCCTGACGGACTTCTGGCCACCGAGAAAGGCCTCCGCCTCGCCCGAGAACTCGGCATACCGCTGAGCTCCCTTCCGATCGGCGTCCTTGTCACAGAAGCGATGGTCCGGGAATTCTCGGCAAGAAATCTGCGACAGGCTAGGACACTAAAGTTGGAGTCCGATTCCGGGTTCAAAGCTCCGTTCGACGCCAATGAGCTTCTAATTTTCGGTGCCGGTGGTCACGCCAAAATGCTCATCGACCTGGTGCGCCAGGCGGACCAATATCATCTGGCCGGCCTGATTGCTGAGACGCCACCCGCGGGTTCAGAGGTGCTGGGTGTCACGGTGCTTGGCCGTGAAGACGTCGCACAATCGTTGTACGACAAAGGTGTACGCCTGATGGTCAATGGCGTCGGCGCCATCGAACGCAACCGAACCCGCCTCGAGATATTCACCAGGATGGCCGAGCGTGGTTTCGCATTTCCTCACGTCATCCATCCCAGGGCTGTCGTTGAGCCCAGTGCGGAGATCGCAGGCGGCGTGCAGATTTTCGGCATGGCCTTTGTGGGTTCTGCCGCGCGCGTAGGTTTTGGCGCGGTCATAAACACCGGCGCCATCGTCTCGCATGACTGCAGGATAGGTGATCTCGCCCATCTCACGCCGGGCGTTGTGCTGGCAGGCCGTGTGGAAGTGGGCGTCGGCGCGCTCGTGGGGATGGGCGTGACGACTTCAGTGGGCGTGAAAATTGGCGAATGGGCGCGCATCGGCAACGGCGCGCGAATCAATGCTGATGTCCCCCCAAACGCGATTGTGCAGTCCGGAGCCACGTGGCCGTGATCCTTACTCCATTGTGAAGGTATCTACGACACATGAGTGCAAGCTCCGCAAGGAGGTAAGTCTATAGTCCGGTCTGTCGGTTAATTGACTTATGCCCAAGCTTTCTGTAGTGATTCCCGTCTACCGCGAGGAGGCGTGTATTCGCCGGAACTTTGAGATCGTTAAGGCGGTCCTTGACGCGCGCCGCGACGATTTCGACTATGAGATTATCCTGGTAAACGACGGTTCACCAGACGATTCGTTAGCCGAACTGGAATCGATCCACGGCGAATATCCTGCGACAACCGGAATCGTGAGCTTCACACGCAACTTTGGACAAGTAGCCGCAATCTTGGCAGGGTTGCAGGCTTGCTCCGGAGATTGCGCGGCGGTCATTTCCGCTGATCTTCAGGATCCACCGGAATTAATCCCTGTCATGTTCCGCAAATGGTGTGAGGGTTGGAAGACCGTCGCGGGGGTCCGCGGAGCGCGCCAAGAGCCGCTCGCCATTAGAGTGCCGTCGCGCTTGTTCTATTCCCTGATGCGGAGACTTGCTCTCCCCTCGATTCCGGCGACTGGGTTTGATTTCTTTCTGATTGACCGCGCCGTGATGGAACGATTACTGGCGCGTCCGGAGTCTAATGGGTTCCTGCAAGGCGAGATTTTATACGTCAGCGGTCCGGTGCATGAGATTGTGTACACACGCCGGCAGCGAGAAGCGGGCGAGTCCAACTGGTCGATGGCGAAGAAGATAAAGTACTTCGTCGACGGGTTCGTGGGCTACTCTTTTGTGCCCATCAGGCTCATTACCGTGGCCGGAATCGGTCTATTTTTTCTTGGAATAATCGCGTCAGTTGGATTAGTCATCCAGAGGGTGTGGTTTGGAACCAGGATGATCGGCTGGACATCGATTGTGATCCTGATGTTGCTTCTGCACGGAACCGAAATGCTGATGATCGGCGTTCTCGGCGAGTACCTCTGGCGGACCCTGGACCAGGCCCGAGGACGGCCGCTATTCATCATTGACTATCGGAAGCTGCCAAGCGCAGTACCAGTGGAGGCCACCAGTGCCCTCAAGCCCCGTGTGATCGGAAGCGATGCGCAACCACTTCGTTAGATTTGGCTACCCGCTGCTGCTGGCCGCGACTGTTGCGGCCGCCCAGTTGGCAATCGAACTGCGGCGGCCGTACTACTTCGTCCAGGACGACAACTTGGACACGGTGTTGCCGTCCTTCGTCCACAACTGGCAGGCATTGCGGGGCGGGGAGATCGCGCAATTCAACTTCTGCCAGTATGCGGGAATTCCTCAACTTAGCAGCGGCATCCCAAGTGTCCTGTACCCACCCGCCTACGCCGCGATGATCGCCAGCTACGCGGTGCTGGGACATGTGTTCGGCGCTGTAGATTTCCTGGCGGTCTTCCACCTGCTCGCAGGTGCGGTCGGCGCGTTCCTACTGCTGCGCCTGATGACCTCGAACCCAGCGGCGGCGTTTTGGGGCGCCCTCACTTACGCGTTGAACAGCTTCAACATCTACGTTGGCGCCTGTTGGGACACGCTGTTGGGACCGGCGGCGTATTTTCCCTGGATGCTGTATTTCGCGCTCAGGCTGTTCGGGGGCGCTCCAGGTGCATGCGGCGGCCTGTTAGCGGCACACTTGTTGCTGTTTTACATCGGCTATCCTCAGACATTGCTCCACTGCGCAGTGTTTGAGCTCCTGGTGTTTGCGCTGGTCGGGGTTCTACAGCCCCGGCCAGAGCGCACCCAGGTATTGAGGGCGGTTTGGCGCTACGTGGCGACTTGGGCGCTGACTATCGTTTTTTCGCTGCCGTTATTGTTGCCGTTGTGGCACCAGATGACAATCTCCGCCGTCCGCCGGCAGGCTTTGGCGAAGTGGGATTTCGAGTACGGCGCGTTCGACCTGGTGTCCTGGTTTTCAGGGCTGCTCAATCCCTTCTCAAACGCGCGTTACGCCCGCGTGCCGATTACAGCGTGGCTCCCGCGCTCGATGCCGTATCTGTCGCACATCGGCTACCTGACTCTTGTGCTTATTGGGGTCGGACTGATCGTGTTCTTCCGGAAGACACTGGACGCCAGGCGGATGAAGTACTTCTTCATCTGCTGGGCTGGGGCGCTTGTCGCGTTCTTTTGGTCGATTAACGCGTATGCGGACATCATGTATGCGATTCCAATTCTGAACCGGTTTCGCTTCCCCTTCAAGCTCCAACTTTATACCGCATTCTTTTTGGTGGCGATGGCCACGGTAGGGCTGGCCTGGCTATTGGGGGTATTCCAGAGCCGATGGGCAGCACGGGGCGTCTTTACCGCGGCTGTGGTGGCCACCTTGGCCAACTTCCTGGCGCTGTACCTTTTGCGTCCCCCCCGATTATTCCGGAGTCACCAGGAGCGTATCCCCCTCGTCGAGCCTCTCCAGGAGCAATTGAAAGAGGGAAGAATAATCTCCATCGGCTACCGGTTTGAAGATCAGAAGAGCGCCAACTCCATCGGCTACGACTACGCCACCTTGTGGGGTCTGCAATCCATCGCAGGTTACGACCCATTGGTGCCGGCACGAAATCACCAGATCGCCCTGGGCCTTGGCCATTGGGCGTCTTACGTCGATCCACCCAACCAGTTGCCCATTGCTCATCTTCGCCGATGGGGCGTACGTTGGTATATCGTGAAAAACGGGGCCCCAGAGTACGCGCCCGTGCTGCTCGCGAACGGCTTGACTCCGACTTTCCACGATGCCGACCGTACCGTGTTCCAGGATCCCGAGGCCGCCCCGCTGGTTTCCTGGGAATCCGGCGCAGGCGCGGGAGTCGACTACCGCCTGACGACCAACAGCATCCAGGCCGACGTCACTTCCAACCAGGAAGCCTGCTTGCATCTGAGGTTTGCCAGCAATCCGTTCTTTGCCGCTTCTGTCGATGGCCTTCCAGTCGGGATCTACACCGATGCGTACGACCAGATGAGCTTGCGCGTACCTCCGGGCCGGCATCGGATCGTCGTCCGCTATCGGGATCCGTACCTCGCTCTCGGCGCCTTGTTGGCGAGTATCGCGGCCGCAGTCTTGGCGGGAATAACGTTCGTCAGGCGAGCGAGGGTTACTTCCCCGGCTGAGGGCGCCAAATAGTCGTGTTTCGGCGCGCAGGGTTAGTCCGCCGAATGCCCGATGGCCTGCCAAGAGGCGGCCACCAGGGCCGCCCTACAGCTCTCAAGCTTCGATTTTCGCTCAAGAGTACTCGGTATGTTTGCTTGGATAGAATTCGCTTTGGTAGTAACCTCGGTCGTCATCGCCTACGCTTCTCCCAACTTGGGCTCGGGCTGGTTTGAGCGCGCCGAGCGGCTGCTTAACCGCCTGGCGCAGAAGCAGGGTCTCTCCGTGTTGGTTGTGGGGCTTGCGGCGCTCGCAGCCCGCGCCGCCCTGTTGCCCATCGTGCCCATTCCTCAACCCGGCGTCCAGGATGAGTTTGGCTACCTCCTCCTGGCGGACACATTTGCTCACGGTCGGTTGACCAATCCCACCCACCCTATGTGGGTTCATTTCGAGAGCTTCCATATCCTCTGGCAGCCAACCTATACCGCTAAGTTTTACCCGGCCCAAGGCCTGATTATGGCGCTGGGTCAGGTGCTCCTGGGGCACCCTTTCTGGGGGGTGTGGCTGAGCGTAGGCCTCATGTGCGCGGCCATCTGTTGGATGCTGCAAGCGTGGTTGCCGCCTGGCTGGGCGCTGGTAGGTGGTTTTCTGGCCGTGATCCGCCTGGGGACATTCAGCTACTGGGCCAATGGCTACTGGGGAGGGGCCATGACCGCCACAGGCGGAGCGCTCGTGTTAGGGGCCCTGCCTCGAATTAAGCGGTCGCAGCGTTGGTGTGACGCGCTGCTGATGGGACTGGGGTTGGGGATTATAGCCATTAGCCGTCCGTACGAAGGGCTGTTTTTCGGCTTGCCCGTGGCAGGGGCGCTGGTGGCCTGGATGTTGGGAAAGAGTCGCCCTCCGCTGTGGGTTGCAGCTAAACGCGTTCTGGCGCCTCTTCTTCTGCTGCTGGTCTTGACAGGGTGCGGCATGGGCTACTATTTCTGGCGCACGACGGGCAGTCCTTTCCGCCCAACTTATCTGGTTTACGAGCGATCCTACAATCCGTCGCCCTACTTTCCGTGGCAGTCGTTGGGACCGCCGCCCGTGTATCATCACGCCGTCATGCACGACTTTTACTACGACAACATGGTACGCCACTACCAGGAGTCGAGGTCGATCAAGGGCATAGTGGATTCCGACTTAGTAGGATTGGCCAGGTTTTGGGACTTCTATCTTGGGCCGGCGTTTTCCCTTCCCCTCTTCCTAGCCTTGGCAACCTTGCCCTATGGTTTTTCGTGGAGAAACCTAAGCCCGAACACTCGCTTTCTGTCCGTCGTTTGTGGGGCGGCCATCATCGGATCGCTACTGCCCCTCTACTTGTTGCCGCATTACGCTGCTGCTATTACCTGCGCAATATTGGCCTTGGTGTTGCTGGCCATGCGCCGCATTGCATCCCAGGCAGGACGAAGCCACCCAGCCGGCTTGTTCGTGGCTCGAGCCATCCCAGTGCTCTGTCTTGTCATGCTGCTGCTGCGTGCCGGCGCGAAGCCGTTACACTTGCCGCACTCGTGGCCTGCGGGGGCGTTAAGCTGGTGCGCACCCGCGCCCACGAACCTGGAGCGCGCAAAGACATTGGATCAACTTCGACATTACCCGGGAGGCCAACTCGCGATTGTTCGCTACGGACCCCAACATGACGCTTGGTACCACGAATGGGTCTACAATGAGGCTGATATCGATCGAGCCAAAGTCGTCTGGGCGCGCGATATGGGTCCCGCCCGGAACAAGGAACTGGTTGACTATTTCCCGGACCGACATGTCTGGCTGGTGGAGGCAGATGAGACACCTCCGAGGGTCGTACCCTATAGCGCTTCGCCATGATTGGAGAATGGAAATTCGAGAATCGAAAATCGTTACGATGCAGCCGGAAGGTATGAAGAGAACCGCCGAATCCCCGGTTTCGCATTTTCGAATTTTGATTCGCGCCTCTTGAGTTTCGACTTTCGATTTTCGAATTCCGGTTTTCGCTTTCTGTGCCATGTTCTTCTGGATTGAGTTTGGATTGTCGGCGCTGTCGATCGCGCTTGCGTACGCCTGTCCCGAGTTAGGTGCGAGTTGGTTCCAGCGCGCAGAGCAACTAGTAAAGCGGCTGGCCCAGAGGCGCGGCCTGGCTGTAATAATGACGGGACTTGCGGCGCTGGTGGTGCGCGCCGCCCTGTTGCCTGTCCTGCCGATTCCCACGCCGGCCGGTCATGATGAGTTTAGCTACCTCCTTCTAGCCGACACTTTCGCTCATGGCCGCCTCACCAATCCCACTCACCCCATGTGGGTCCATTTCGAGAGTTTTCATATCAATTGGCAGCCGACTTACAACAGCATGTTTTATCCGGCGCAGGGCTTGGTTATGGCCCTCGGCCAGGTCCTCATGGGGCATCCCTTCTGGGGTGTGTGGTTGAGCGTGGGTCTGATGTGTGCGGCAATCTGCTGGATGTTTCAAGGCTGGCTGCCCACCGGATGGGCGCTGGTGGGCGGGATCCTGGCCGTGATTCGTCTGGGAACCTTCAGCTATTGGGCGAACAGCTATTGGGGAGGCGCTGTTGCGGCAACGGGCGGAGCACTGGTGTTGGGCGCCCTCCCTCGGATCAAGCGCTCGCAGCGCGTCCGAGACACCATGCTGCTGGTACTTGGGCTGGCCATTCTCGCCAACTCTCGCCCCTACGAAGGGCTTTTCTTGGCAATCCCAGCGACGGGTGCGCTAGTAGTGTGGATGTTCGATACGCATCGGAACCCGCGCCGCGGCGCGGAGGAGACTGGACGGTGGTGGAAAGGTGTTGCGGCGCCACTCTTTGTGCTGATGGTGTTGACAGGGAGCGCCATGGCTTATTACTTCTGGCGCACCACCGGTCGCCCCTGGGACACGCCCTATATGGTCAATGCGCGCACTTATGGCCTGTTGTATTTCCCCTGGCAGTCGTTGAAACCCGTGCTCGTGTACCATCATGGAGTTTTTCGCGACTACTACGTCGGTGGGGTGATTGCTCAATACAGGCGGGTGCGGTCGATCGCCGGCTTCACAGAAATGAAAGTAAACCTGCTGGTCAGCTTGGGGTTCTTTTATCTCGGTCCCGTCCTGGCGCTGCCTCTCCTTATGTCGGTGGCGACGGCGCCTTATGGTTTCTCGTGGAAAGATGTAAGCCCGAACACTCGTTTCCTTCTGCTGGTCTGCGGGACGGCCCTGGCTGGATCGATGCTGCCCATTTACTTCTTACCGCATTACGCCGCCCCGATTGCATGTGCAATACTGGCATTGGTCTTGGTGGCAATGCGCCGCCTTCGATCCCAGCAACGGCAAGCTAAGCCAACTGGCCTGTTCGTAACTCGGGCCATCCCCTTAATCTGTTTGATGATGTTGGTACTGCGGGTGGGGGCCAAGCCGCTGGGTTTGCCTGAGCCTCTCCGATGGCTCGCCCCAGCTGCGATGCCAAGCTGGTGCTCCCTGGGCCCAAGCCTTCCCGAACGCGTAGCTGTGCTCGCAGATCTCGAGCGGCGCCCGGGGCTCCAACTTGCGATTGTCCGCTATGGCCCCCATCACCCCGTCGACCTTCACGAGTGGGTCTACAACCAAGCCAATATCGACTCGGCGAAAGTCATCTGGGCGCGCGACATGGGTCCGGCTGAGAATAAGGATCTGATAGACTATTTCCCGAACCGCCACGTTTGGCTCGTAGAGGCAGACGAGACTCCCCCGAAAGTGATAGCGTATGGAAGTTCGAACGGCGAGTGAACGCCTGCGAAACACTGAAGATCGGGGGATAAATACCCTCTTAGATGATGAGACGGTCCGATGGAGAATGAGTTGATCAAAAGGGAAGACAAGATTGCCGAAAATGTCGCCATATCCAGCGACGGAGGACTCCGGATCCTCACGTTCGGTTGAAGGGAAGCAATGAAGCTCGCGGCCCGTATCATGGACAATACACAGGCGTATCGCCTCTGGCAGGCGCCTTTCGCCGAGCAGAAATTCGCGCCCGTCCTCGCCCACAACGACCTGAGCCGGGTGCGGCGGGTCTTGGATGTCGCTTGTGGTCCGGGCAGCAACACGCATCACTTCGCGGGCTCCGATTATCTGGGACTCGATTTCAACTCACGGTACATTAACTTCGCTCGACGGCGCCACCGGCGAAATTTCCAGGTGGCCGACGTGACGCAATATCAGGTTGCTCGGGGCGAGGGCTTCGATTTCATCTTGTTGAACAGCTTTCTTCACCACATCGATACGCCCGCCGCCCGAAGCGTGCTGAAGCATCTTAGCAGTCTTTTGACCGACGACGGCCACGTGCATATCCTGGACTTCGTGCTGCCCGAGAGCGCCTCCGTTGCCCGGTTCCTGACCCTCATGGATCGGGGCCGGTTCCCACGCCCTAGTGAGGAGTGGCTGGAGCTGGTTACGGAAGTTTTCGACAAAGCGGTGTTTGAACCCTATCGACTGACGGCTCTGAGAGTCACCATGTGGAATATGGTTTACTTCAAAGGCCGGAGGAAACCATGAGTGCTGGGTTCCGACTCTCGATCGCGGTGCCCGTCCGCAACGAGGAAACAGTACTGCCGGAACTTCTGCGCCGCACCTGTACAGTACTCGACGTGATTCCCGGCGGACCCCACCAACTTCTGATTGTGGATGACGGAAGCTCCGACCGCACCCTGAGCGTTCTCGAGGAGGCTGCCAGCCGCGACTTGCGCATAGCGGTGGTTTCGCTGTCACGGAATTTCGGACACCAGGCGGCGCTCTCCGCCGCCCTCGACTTCGTTTCCGGTGACGCCGTAGTGCTGATGGACGGCGACCTGCAAGATGCTCCGGAGACTATTCCCGCTTTCGTCCAACAATTTGAACAAGGCTACGACGTGGTCTATGCGACGCGCGTGTCCCGAAAAGAGGGTTGGTACCTTCGCCTTTGCTATTTCTTGTTTTATCGTCTTCAGGCCATGCTCTCGGAAACGCGACTGCCACTCGACTCGGGTGACTTTGGCCTGATGTCGCGCCGCGTAGTCGAGCAGATCCGACGCATGCCGGAACATCATCGCTACCTGCGAGGTCTGCGAAGCTGGCTGGGATTCCGGCAAATCGGTATCCCCGTGGAGCGCGCTGAGCGGCACTCAGGGCAGAGCAAGTACGGTATGTGGAAGCTGCTCAAACTGGCCTCGGACGGAATTTTTGCCTACTCGATCGTACCGCTCCGTGCTGCCGCCCTGCTGGGCAGCCTCGCGATCGGATTTTCGACGCTTTTCGCGGGGTTATCGCTCTTCGCGAAGATCTTTCTCAGCCAGTCTCCCCGGGGCTTTACCGCACTTGTCTTTCTGATTACCTTCCTCTCAGGCGTTCTTCTTCTCTTCCTCGGTATTATCGGAGAGTACGTCGGGCGCATTTACGAGGAGGTAAAAGCACGCCCCCTCTATATTGTAAACAAGATTATCGATCAGACTTCGATTCGCGAGGCAGAACGGGGTCCCAAAATGGACGCCGCGGAAGCAGCAAATAGGGTGCGGGATAATCAGTAGCGTTTACTATTCACAGCTAACTATCGATTTGCGATATGCGCGCTGACTACCGTAAACGATATCGCGATTTATACGAGCGCCACTGGTGGTGGCGTGCGCGGGAAGCTGCGATCCTCGAGGTGCTCCACGCGTGGCAGCCAAACCACCGATGGAAACGAATCCTCGATGTGGGTTGCGGAGACGGGCTTTTCTTTAGCAAGTTGGCGCAGTTTGGCGAGGTTGAAGGGATTGAGCCGGCGCAGGGATTGGTGAGCGACATGGGTCCCTATCGTTCGCGTATCCACATCGGCTCCTTCGATGAGAGTTTCAAGGCTCGCCAGCCGTATTCACTGATTCTGATGCTGGACGTGTTGGAGCATTTGGCGAATCCAGTCGGGGCCCTTCGCTACGCGCTGAAGCTGCTCGAACCGGAAGGCAGACTGATAGTCACGGTTCCGGCCTTCCGTTTGCTCTGGACCAATCATGACGTGCTAAACAACCATTTCACTCGTTACACCATGAGGAGCTTTCGGAAGCTGGCAGGGCAGGCTGGTTTGGAAATCGAGGTACAGAAATATTTCTTTCAGTGGCTGTTCCCGCTAAAACTGGCAACTCGGCTTGCGGAAAAATTGTTCCCGCATCAGCCCAAACCGCCCAGGATCCCTCCCCGCTGGTTCAACGGGATGCTTTACGGGCTGTCTCGTCTTGAATACAAAGCGCTAAGGCCGCTGCCCGTGCCTTTCGGAAGCTCGCTCATGGTGGTAGGGCATAAGCAGACTTCTTGACGAATAGCACGCTCAAATCGTCCTGGTAAACGCGCTGCCACTCCGGCCTCGAATTGAGCAAGGTGCAGAGAGGTGCGCTGCGCTCAATGAGGCAGGAGCGAACGCCGTACTTTTCGAGCAGCACCAGGGCATCCGGGTCGAGGCGCATAATCTTGATGTATTCCAAAAACACGCCGGAGGGCTCGTACGCGTCGCAGCGGCCGTCGATGAAAACCGGGTGGCCGGCGAAAGCCCAAATCAGATAGCCCCCCCAGAATTGGTCGTTGAACATGGGCGCGGGAACCGGGTGCCCGCGCAGGTAATCCACAGCGCGGCGGGGCTGATTGAGGTCAATGACCCGCTGCAAGCCGGCCTTGGAAGGAAAGAAAGCGACGAGGCCCGCGGCAAAGAGCATGATCAGAACGGCGTTCAAAACGGGTTTGTCCTTGGCCGCCTCGTATCCGGGCCACCACCTGGCAATCAGGACCGCCAGCAAAGGCGCGATGAGGATGGCGAAGAAGACCACGATGCGCTGGTGGACGCAAGCCATGTAAGCGGACCCAAGCACCAAAATCACGTCCTCGAGGCGCGGCCGAAAACGCCACAGAAGCGGCGCTAAGTAAAATAGAAACAGCAGGAGCAGAAACCACTTGCCGTAAGACTCGTTGAAGGCCAAGGGCTGCCACTCCTGGACGTAGGCCATGACCAGGGGTTGGGAGAAAGGCTCAGCCAGCCCGTAAAGCAGGCGTGGGCCATAAGGGTTCACCAGCAGCGCCAACCCGCAGAGAAACAGCACCAGGCCCAGGTGCCGGCGCCGGCCGGGCGTCCACTGATGGCACTCGATTTCGCCCAGTTGTAGTTTTTTCAGGCCCGCTAACCAGTAGACAGCGACCGCCAGCATCCCGAAACTGAATGTGCCGTGCGTATTCACCCAAAGCACGAATATGCCAGGAAGCAGCCAGAGAGATTTCTGCAAACCCTGGCGGTAACGTTCCAGGAAGATCAAAACGATCAGCAGAAGAACATAGCCGAGGAGTTGGGGGCGCAGGGTGAAGCACAGGCCGAGGAGCGGCCACACGGCAATGCAGGCGGCGAGAGCCGCCTTCACATTGCCGCTGCGCAAATAAGCATAATAATAGAGAAGCAGGAGAATCGCTGATGCCAATGCCGCGAGAAGCGCCATCAGGCCCCGCAGCCCGCCAAGATGGGAAGCTGCGGCCATCAGCACCTCGCCGAGCCATTGGTAGTCAAGCCACTGGCTGCTCGGCGCGGTAAAAGAATAGTAGTTGGTGGTAGGCCAGGTGTGTGTCGCCAAGATGCGCTGGGCGGCGGCAATGTGCCAGAACGTGTCGCCTTCAAGGAAAGCCACATGCGAGTGGCCAGTTGGAAGCGATGCGTCATTCTGAAGCCGGACCCACAAATTCAGGCAAACCCCGGCTACCAGCAAGGCGCCCAAAAACACGGGGAACGAGAAGGTTCGTCCCATCGCGCGCGCGACACTGGAAGTCGAGGTCCTGAAGTTAGTGGGCTCTGTGGTCGTGTTGGAAGCGTGCATGTTCACATTCGCCTATCGCCTCGGGTGCCGGCGATCATCAGTTCCGCGCCTGCTCTTGCAGCGCGATCTCACCCGAGATTCCGAGAGCGAAGAGGAGGAGGAAACAGAACGATATCCCTAGGAATCGCCCGGAATCCGTTGCGACAAGGGCTATTTGGGCCAAGGACAGGGCGACCAGTGGTATGACTAGCCTCGGCTTACCCAATCCCCAGAAATCCCTACCCGTCCGAGCGGTCTCCCGCGCACTGAGGTCTAGTACGACTGCCGCAGGCAGGATCAGCAGAAGCTGATCGTGGATGAGCAAGTGGTACGCCACCATTATGGAGACAACGGTACTGAGCGAAAACAGGAGGTCAAAGCTACGCGCCCCTTGATCTTCGAACTTCGACCATTGGCTCTGTAACCACCATACCAGCGCTAGGGAACCCGACCCAATCAACACGGTAAGGCTGGGCGCACCCAGCCTGCGACCAAACACCAAGTAGACAAATCCGCGCAATGTGGGCATATCCGTCTGTGGGATATACGCCAGGTTCGGATTGGCTCTGCCCGTTATGCTCAGTAACCAATTAAAGTACGAAAGGCATCCTCGCCAGCCGACCAGCCAGAGCGATACGAGTCCAAACACCGAGCCGACAGCCAGGGCTCCTAGAACCACTCTCCATTTCCGCCTTATTAAAAACACAACCAGCAATGGTATCACCGCCTGAAATCTGAACAAACCCAAGCCCAAAGCGCAGCCCGCTGAGAAGCCCTTGTGCTTCTTCATGTAGAGGAAGGCCAAAACGTAGGCCAGAACAAGCAAGGCGGAATCTTGGCCTTTGCCAACCGCAGCGGTGAGGGGCAAAATCAGTACCCCCACCAGGACCAATCTGGAGCCGGTATCAAGGTGTTCCAACCAGGGCCCCAACAAAACTAACACGACGGCCAGGACTGTGATGTTAATCACACCCCAAACGAGGAAGGCTGTCCAGTAAGGCAGGTACGCCATTGGCAGGAACAGGAGTGCCTCGAAGGGGGGATGGATGTAAAGCAATGGCACGTCGTGGCCATACTGGCGTTGAACGGAAAGCTGGGTCTGGTAATCGTAGAGCTTGCCCGCCAAGCCTCGGCTGACGATCTTTCCGGCCGTGTATTGCGAAATGAAATCAAGACGGTTACGAAGCTCTATAGGCTGCAGCGTCGATACCGAGACAAAGAGACCTAGGGCGAAGCAAAAGAGGGAAACAAACGCCACATTCCTTCGCATACGCCCGCCGTCGACATTCCGGAACCAGCGGCCATCCTTTCGAGTGGCACTCCGGCGCCCGACTTCAGGATGATCTTCCATCATTAGACTTTTCCGCAGGTCGCGTGCGCACGAATAAGACGCTCTGGTCGTCAGCGTAAACCTTGTGCCAGCGTGTCGAGGCAGCAAGCAGTGTGCCCAGCGCCTCGTTGCCTGATGGTAATCTCCTTCTCGAACCCAAAGTGGTCCTCCCGCAGCTCAAGTGGCCGAGCGCGTCGAAGGGCCTCTGCCTCGGAATGTTCAATTGTCAGCAGACTCGTCAGTAAACACTGGGCAGGACGTGTTTCTCCTCAGCTAGTCTGCTGCGGTGAGCCTCGGTTTCCGATACCTCAAAGGTCCAAGAGTCACCTTGGTAGGCCGGCCCCGACCTCAGTTGAGTGACCGGGAACTTGACACGCCAACAACTCTGACTGCGCGACCGCCGATCCTGGGCTGCGCGAAGGAAACAATCGGTCTCGTAGCTCTAGGAACGGCGTCTCGATCAAATAGGCCATCAATAAGCCAAGGACGACGCTGGCTGCAAGATAGGCAATGAACCAAAGCAAGGTCGTCGGCCTATGGCCGAACAATAAATACGCCGTCACTCCGTGCCATAGATAAATTGAGTAGGAGTAATATCCTACAGCCGCCAGAGCCCTCATGACTAGACTTCTGGAGCTGGGCCGCGTGGCCATCCACATTAGGATGCAGCCATAGCCCATGTAGAGTCCGGTGAGCCCGATTGTGGCCATCACCCAAGACTCGGCCGGGAAGACGAGCGAAATAGAAACCAAGATCAGCCCCGGCAGCCATACGGGAAGTCTGCCGACGCGCTCAAATGCCGCGAGGTGAAAGTGCCGCACGTATGCTAGCGCCACCCCCGCGAAAAGGCTGTCAAATCGGAGGTGGCTCGGGTATGTCGTGGCACGCCATGAGCCCGTGTGCGCCCATGTCACGGCCCGGAGTGCCAAACAGACCATGGCCAAGACAGCAAATATCAGCGGGACTGTACGGAACGGATTGGCTTTGTCCCGTGAGCGGAAAGTGACCGCCAGGAGTAGCAGCGGCAGTAGCAAATAGAAATGCTCCTCGACCGCCAGTGACCAAGTGTGCGGCCACAGCGACAAAACGTCGGAGTAGTTTTGCAGGAAGAACGCTTCGCCGAATAAGCCCCGGAGGTTATGGGTCCCCGCGGCAAGTTGCGGCACGAGCGTGAAGATCAGAAATGCGTAGAACGCCGGCCAGATTTTGAGCCCACGCCGGAGCCAAAAGCGGCGCACGTTGATCGCGCCCCACTTTCGGTACTCGGCGAATAGGAGTCCTGACACGAGGTACCCGCTCAGGACGAAAAAGAGGTCGACGCCGGTCCAGCCCAGGTTGTGGAGTGGGCGCCAAACGGTATGGTGGTAGCCAAGCACCAAAAGCACAGCAACCCCGCGCAAAACGTCGAGCGATTGTGCGCGCGCACTCGCAGGCCGCGCGGCTACGTTATGGGAATGGGTTACGGGCACGGCTACCTTCTCAGCACTCGGACCAGGATTTCCGTTTCGGCATCCGCCCCCGCAGTATACTCCCACCGCTCGTTGGCAAACCACAGTCTCAAATAGCCTTGTACTCGTTGTCACCTTCCACTATCTTTCTACGCGTAGACAGAAAAACCCGACGAAATGCTAATCTCTGCAGTTGCTTTCTCCATGAAACTGCGGGAATGCTTCGCTTCACTCACCATAACAGCGTACCCTCGGCATGTTTCACCTATTTGCGTAACGCTACACTAATTTGCGTGCGCACGAATAATACGCTCTGGTCGTCAGCGTAAACCTTCTGCCAGCGTGGCGAGGTAGCGAGCAGTGTGCCCAGCGCTTCGTTACGCTCAATAAGGCATGATTGTACGCTATAGACATCCAACAGCCGCAGGGCGATGGGCTCAACCCGGCCGATCCTCCCATAATCAGCCAGGACGCCCACGCGCTCGTAGATGTCCGCCCGCCCGTCGATGAAGACCTTGTTCCGGCCGTCGAGCGCATAGATCAGGTAGCCGCCATATGAGTAAGTATTGAACATCGGGAGCGGGGGGGGATGCTGTTCAAGGTACTGCACGGCTTTCACCGGCCATTGCTCCTCCACACGGCTTTGGAGTTGCGTTTGGGAAGGGAAGAATCGGGCGATGCCCACGACGATCGCAATGATCAGGACGGCATTTAGAGCCAGCTTGTCTTTTCCGGACTCGTAGGGCGGTATCCAGCGGCTCAAGATCACCGCCAGGAGCGGCGCGCAGAACGGAACAAAGATCAGAACGAGCCGCGCGTGGAGGCAGGCGGCGACGATGCCGAAGAGAAAGAGTGTGAATTCAGCTAAGTGCCACGTAAGCCGGAGAGCCACCAGGGCCAGCAGGAATCCCACCAGCAGCCCCAAAAAGAGTTTCCCCGGCGCCGAGTTGAACGGCATGGATTGCCACTCCCGGATGACACTTAGATTCACAGGTTGGGAGAACGCCATATCCACGGGATAGATAACCAATTTTGTTCCATAGGGATTCACAACGAGAACGATCATGCTGGCCAAGAATACGATCCCCAAACGAAGGCGCTGTGCTGGCGTCCAGCGTCTGGATTCCAGGCCGCCCCAGCGATGCTCGAATAAACCGCTGATTGCATAAACACCGAAGGCGAAGATCCCTATCACGAAGCTTCCGTGGGTATTCACCCATAAGAGGAAGAGCGGGGGCAGCAGCCATAAAGTGCCGACGCGCCCCTGGCGGAAACGTTCCAGGATAATAAGGGCGAGGATGAGAAGAAGGTAGCCCAGCATCTGCGGACGCAGGGTGAATGAGACAGCCGTGAGATACAAAAGCAACCCGCAAGCCACAAATGCCGCCTTGGAGTTACGCGAGCGCAAGGTGCCCAACGCGTAGAGGCCCAGCACAACCGCCGCTCCGAGCGCCAAATTAAGCGCCAGAAGCCCCTGAAGCCCCCAGGCTCGCTGGACAGCGGCGAGCAGCACTTCACCCACCCATTCGTAAGCCATCCAAGGCATGCCATGCGCGGTGAAAGAGTAAACGTCCGTGGTGGGCCAATGGTGGGTGGCGAGAATAGTCTGACCCACCTTGATGTGCCACCAAAGGTCCCCATCGACGGTAAAATCACGCAAGCTCACAAAAAGCCCTGCCACCAGCAAGCCGCCCAGTAGCACGGGGAAGGAAATCAGCCTTTTTCCAGTCACGAGGTTCTATTCTCCCGTGTGACTTCGCACAAACACTACACTCAGGTCGTCAGCATAGCTTTTCTGCCACTGCGAAGAAGCGGCGAGCAGGGTGGCTAGAGCCTCGCCCTGCTTGAGAAGGCATGACTGCACATTATATGCTCGCAATAGAGGAAGGGCGCTTTGCTCGACCCCGGCAATGCTCGCGTAGTCAGCCAGAACCCCAGTGCGTTCATAGATATCCGCCCGCCCATCGACGAAGACCTTGTTCCGGCCGTCGAGCGCAAAAATCAAGTAGCCGCCGAATTCGTAGTTGTTGTACATGGGCTGCGGAGGGGGATGCCGCAAGATGTACTGGACAGCTTCGACTGGGGAATGGCGGGCTACGCGGCTCTCCAGTTGCTCCCGAGAAGGGAAGAATCGAATGATGCCCGCCACGACGGCGGCCATCAGCAGCGCGTTCAACGCGCACTTGTCCTTGCCGGGCTGGTAGGGAGGCACCCAACGGCTCAAGATTGTGGCAAAGAGCGGCGCGCTGAACGGGACAAAGACCAGGAGGAAGCGTGTATGGAGGCAAGCCGCCAATAGCCCGGCAAAAAAGAGGGTCAACTCCGCCAACTGCCAAGTGGGCCGGAACACGATTTGAGCCAGCAGGAAGGCGGCCAGCAATGCCAGGAAGTACTGACCAAACGGCTGGTTGAAAGACATGGGCCCCCACTCTTGAACGTGAGCTACGCCGATCGGCTGCAAGAACGCCATATCGATAGGGTAGCCCGGCAGCCTCACTCCATAGGGCGTGATGGCGAGTACGCTCAGGCTGAGCAGGCACGCGGTGCCCAAACGCAACCGCTGCGCGGCCGTCCATGGCATGGATTCAAGGGCGCCCCAGCGCAGCTTAAACAAGCCAGTGATTCCATAAACACCGACGGCGAAGAGTCCTATCACGAAACTTCCGTGCGTGTTGACCCACACCAGGAAAAGCGGTGGGAGCAGCCAAAGAGTGGCGGAGCGGCCCTGGCGAAAACGCTCGATGATGATGAGGGTGAGAATAAGAAAGAAATAGCCGAGCATCTGGGGACGGAGTGAAAGTGAGACGAATACCAACGGCAATAGTAGCGCGCAAGCCACGAAGCCCGCTTTGGAATTGCGCGTCCGGAGCCAGGCAGAGGCGTAAAGCGCGACCAGGATTGCGGCGCCAAGGGCCAGATCGAGCGCCAACAGCCCCCGGAGCCCAGCGGCCCGGTATACGGCCCCGAGCAGCACATCGCCCAGCCACTCGTTGGCCATCCACGTAGTTCCGTGCGCTGTGAAAGAATACGTGTCCACGGTGGGAAAGCGATGGGTCGCGAGGATGTCCTGACCAAACTTGATGTGATACCAAAGGTCCGGGTCGCCGTCAAACTCGCGCAGGGGCACAAAAAGCCCTGCCACCAGCAAGCCGCCCAGCAGCGCGGGGAACGAAATCAACCTTTTCGCCAGGGGTTGCCGCGGAATCTTCAAATCGGAGGGATGGCCGCCCAGGCCGCCCGCGGGCTCCGCCTGGCTTGCCGCGCCCTCGGGCTTTGGCGCCCGCCACAACCGGGTTGTCTCAGGTTCCTGCGGCGTTTTCATTCGATGTCCCACACCTCAGACTCTCGCCGACGCACCTTCGAGTTGGTCTTGCCCGGCAATCCGTCGCTTGTCTGCCGGCGTGAGCGACTTTTGATGAGTCTGTCGTTCCAGCATCACCGACCCCGCCACTGTCACCGCCACCAGGACCCAGTCCAGCACCGGTGAACCTAACCACACCGGCGTGGCGAAGCGCAGGAACCCCAGCCATGCCAGAGTCGTGATCCCGCCCGCCCAAAAGGGCAAAGACCGGAGCACATCGCGAGGCCGCACACTGAAAGCAGCCTGGATCGCCAAGGCGAACGGCAAGGCCACCACTAAATCGATCAAGTAGTGTTCGCCGGAACCAAGGGTGGCGAGGATGGTCAAAATCAAAAACGCGAGGTAACCGGCACGCAGCCAGATACCTGACCGGCGAGCGTTCCACCACAGTAACACAGCCCAGAACATGTGCATCGAGGGCATGGCGTTGCGGGGAATGTTCGTGGGAATGGAGGCAGGCACGACCGCAAGGCCGGCCAGCGGCGGAGCGGAGTTAGGAAAACAAGAAGGAAACAAATCTATCGGGCCCGCCGCCGGCACTAGAGAATAAAGCAGGTAGCCCAGCAGACTTCCCGCGCCCAGCGCCAGCAACAGATCGGGCCTTCTCCGTTCTCCGGCGTCTGTGGCTGCGGTGTAAAGAATGAGCGCCGCCACGGGCACCTGCCCATAGGCTATCCCGGCAGGCACGCCCAGCCATGGCAAGCGACCAAACAATCGGCCCAATACAAAGCTAAGCTGGAATCCCAGACTGCCGTCGAAGGCATACAAGACCCGGTCCAAGGTCATGGGGTGCACGTGTCCTGTGCCGGAGAGTGCGGCGGTGGCAATAAGCACAAAGCCGGGAACGGCCAGCGCCACACTAAAAGCTCTGACCCGGCCCGCGAGTTCATGCGGGCGGCTGCGGAGGACCGCAACGCCCAGAAAGAACAGGCTTGCCAGCCCGAGAAATATCCCCCATTTGCCAGGATGCTCGTAGAGAATTCGCAGGTGCAACCGGAACCGGATCAATGCCAGCAGCACAGCCAGTAGCACCGCCCCCAGCAGTTCGAACCGGCTGCGGCACGTGCGGATCTGCACTACGACCGCGCCGAGTAGCGCCGGAGCCAGGAAAGGGAAATCGAGACTCGCGTGCAGCGCGAGGAACAGAACTTCTGCAGCGAGTACGGCCGACAATACCCAAGAGGCGACCGGTTTTACTGAAGTTTTCATACCGCTCTGCGAACGGCCATCTGGGAGGTTCTGCTCTCGAGTTTGCAGACCTCGGCGCCTGCGCGCAAAAAGCACTCCCCGACGTGAGGCCCGGGGGTGGTGGCAAGCGGCGGCTGTGCGTGCGCTAGACTCACGGCGCGGCCGCCCTCCTGACAAAAAGTACGCTGACCTCGTCCTCGAAGGCCTTCTTCCATTGCGGCGACGTTTCCAGGAATGTCACCAGCGGAATGTCTCGATTGGGAGGCAGGAGGCAGGCTTGTATGTTGTACTTCTCGAGCAAGCGCGGGGTATCGCGTTCCAGCTTGGTGATGCGAAGATAGTCGGGCCACACTCCCCGGTATTGATAAAAATCGAGCCTGCCGTCAATGAATACGCGTTGTTGCGGGCCCAGCATGTAGGGCAGATAACCGCCCCAGGTAAGCTCGTTAAGCATGGGGCCGGGCAGCGGGTGCTGCCGCAAGTATTCGACTGCGGCATGAGGGTAGGTCTTGGCCAGCTCTTTTTCCAGATCCTGTCGCGAGGGGAAATACCAGATCATTCCCAGGATCGCGAGGCCAATCAGCACGGCGTTGAGCACATACTTGTCCTTGGCGGGCTCATAGGCAGGCACCCAGCGTGCCAGGCCGGCGGCCAGGAACGGAGCAACCACAAAAGCAAAGAGCGGAAGCGCCCGCGCGTGCTCGGCGGTCATGAAGACCGCGAAGAGGAACATCCCCAACTCCTCTGGCCGGAGCTTGTATCGACCCGTCGCGAGCGCCGCGATGAAGAGCAACACTAGGATCAGGAAGCCCTCGCCGTGCCACTGGTTCAAGGGGATGGGGCTCCAACTCGTCATGTTCTCGGTAATGCCCTGCTGGAAGAAGATCATCTGTAAGGGGTATGCGGCAAGGCGTGTGCCATAAGGCGTCACGCACCCGGCCAGAATGGAGAGCAAGGCGACCGTCGCAAGTTGCAGCCTTTCGGAGGCCGTCCAAGCGTCCGCTACCAGGCTTCCCGCCCGGAATTTCACAAGCCCTCCCAACCAATAGATCCCGAAGACCGCTGCTCCCAACGTGAAGGAGCCGTGCGAATTGACCCAGAGGCAAAATACCAACGGAAGCAGCCAGAGGGACCTGCGGCGGCCTTCGCGGAAGCGCTCGAGACAAATCAGTGTCACAAGCAGGTAGATATAGCCGAAGAGATACGGGTGAACGGCGCACCACACGGAGGCCAGCGGCAGAACGGCCCAAGTGGCCACGAAGGCCGCTTTTGAATTCCGGCTACGGAGGTACGCGTAATAGTAAATAAACAGCAACACAGCGCTGGTGAGGGCAAAGACCAGACCCATCAGTCCGGCCAGGCCAGCAAGCCGCGCAGCCCACGCCAGGATAACTTCGCTCAGCCACTCGTAGGCGATCCATTCGGCGCCCGGCGCGCTGAACGAGTAGATATCCGAAGTGGGCCAGTGGTGCGTGCTGAGGATGCGTTCGCCCACCAGCAAGTGCCACCACGTATCGCCGTCGATCCGGAAAAACATGTGCTGCAGCACAAAGGCGCTGCCCACCAGGACGATGGCCAGCAAGCAGGGGAACGAAAAGGCTCTCCTTAGCAGATTGAAACGGGGCGAGCCATGGACCACCACGGGCTCCGAAGGGGCTTCAAGAGTGGGCATGTTCGCTTCTCAGGCGTTTGAACTTATCGAGGACGGCAAAGCAGGTTCGCACCGTCTCGGGGGCTTCCCCGAGTTCCCGGATATTCTCTCTCTTCAGGTGGCCCAACAGCAAGCCGGCATGGGCCAGATAGTCGATCCGTTCCGGCACCAATCCCATGATGCGGGCGCAAGTGGCATCGACCGCCACCGGATCGTTTCCGGCCACTAAGAGGCCGCACGGTTTGGCGTCGCCCTGGAGTGGTCCGTTGCCCTCCATACCGACGATGCCGTCGACAATGGCAAAATCGGGCCGCACCGTACTGTTGATATCCAGGATTGACTGAGTGAGGCCCGCCCAATGCAGCGCATTTTTGGGCCAGCCATAACAATTCCCAGGCACGATGCCAAACATATTCTTCAGGGAGAGCGTGACTCCCGCCCAATGGTGGGTCTTCAGTTTAGGCATGGAGACCACGAAATCGGCCCCGAGCACGGTACGCGGCAGATAAAGTTCCTTGACCCCGGAGGCACGGGTGCGCGTCGGCACGAGGCGGACATCGTCGAGGTTGAGGTCAACAAACTTACCCGCCAGAGGCCCCAGGTAATGACGCAAGCGGTTAGTCTCCAGGATACCTTCCGTGTCCCGTTCATGCCCGGGCCCTTCAGCGACAATAACACTCCGCGCGCCCATGCGCAGGAAGCATTCCCGCGCCGCCGCCACTAACGCCGGATGAGTATTGATCACGCCTTGAGGGTCAGGCTCGACAAAGTTCGGCTTCAGCAGCACCGTGATCCCTTGCACCTTCAAATCGAACTCACGCAAGGTCTCATCAAGCAACGCGGCCAGGTCAATCTGATAGTCGGGTGCTCTGCGTATCGCGACGCAGGAAGGCGGCCGGCTGAAAGAGGGCATCAGCGAATTGTTGTGCGCACTCATCTTCCAAAGCAGAGATTAGAAACCAGATCGTTGAAAATAGGAAGCGCTTTCTAATTCCCACTTTCTAGCCCCTGATTTCCGGCGACAGCCAGCGCGGTATGCCACCCAACGCCATCACCGCCCAGGCCGCCACCAGCGTATCCCCGAGAAACTGGTTGTTTGAATTCAGGGCGGCAAGAGAGGGCTCCAGGGCGGGCGCCGGACGGTTGTAGAGCTGCAAGCAGAGGTGGGCAAGTGCGAGCGAGCCGGGCCCCTGGATTTGAGAATAGGCTTGCTCCAACCAGTCAAGGCTGCCACGGGTCTCCGGGCGGTCCCTGTAGTCCTGAAGGGCCAGCAGCGCCCAGACAGTGGGACCAATGCGAGGAACCCCCGCAGCCCCGTAGACGAGGGGGTTGCCGCTGTTCCAACCGCCCCCCGGGCACATCCGGTCATAAAGCATGCGTTCCGCAAGCTGCCGGCGCCGCCCCGCACCGCGGGGATGCAGCTCTTGAGGTATGCGATGAAAGGCAATCAGGGCGCAAGAGGTCGGCTCGACCCAGCTTGCCGTACCGGGTGTCCAACTCCATCCTCGCAATGACAAGTCCATACGGACCACGCGGTCGTGCCGCAACAGCTTGGCGCCGATTCGCCGCCACAGGCGGCCCTCCACCGGCCAGGTTTCTACCAGCCAGTGAAGTCCGCGGGCCACGCGGTCCGGCGAGTCCCGGTGCGTGTACAATGCCAGGCTCGCCGCAGCGGTCACCCAGCACCCGCGCGGCTGGCCCGCAAAGGACGGCCACGATCCGTTCGACAACTGGGACTCTCTTAACCATCGTACTCCGGCGTTAAAGGAGTTGAGGAGTTGAGGAGTCGAGAAGTTGGGAAGCTGGACAGTCCTGGGCTTCTCGACGTCTCGACTCCTCGACTCCTCGACTTCCTTTAGGGCCAAGAGCACCCACGAGGTTGGTTCCACGGCGCTCTGGCCGCCGTTTCGGAATCCCCATCCGCCGTCCGCATTTTGAGCCCCCAACAAGAATGGTACGCAGACCCGCTCAAGCAACGGTTGGCCACCTAATGTGTTTTCGGGAAACCCTTCAGGCATGGTATGAGGCAGTGTTCAGGAGCCAGACATTGGAATTTAGAATCCGGAAACTTCGCGCGTCGCGATCAATTTTCGAGTTCTGAGTTTCGAATTCTTAGCGACTGCAGTCCCTACATCACCGGCATGTTAAGCTCCGGCGACTCCGCGAAACTCTCCTCGGGAATATCCTCAATGCGTAATTGGTTGATCAACCGATGCAGGTAGCCGCGCGCGATGCCCAGCCGGCGCGCTGCCTCTGACTTGCTTCCATCGCAGTCGCGTAAAACACGCAGGATGAGGCGCCGCTTGAAGTCTCGCAATTCCTTGTCGTACGAACACTCTTCTTGCTGCTGCTCCAGCCCATTGCAGAACGCCTTGGGCAGATGCCAGAGTTCCACGGCGGGTCCGTCCGCCATGACTACGGCGCGCTGGACGACGTTTTCCAGTTCACGTACGTTGCCGGGCCAACTATATTCCTCGAGGGTCCTCAAGGTGACCGGCGAAAACCTCCGCACCGTCTTGCCGAATTGTTTCGCGAAACGCATCAGGAAATGATGTCCCAGGGCAGCGATCTCGTCGCGCCGCTCGCGCAAAGGAGGGATGTGAATCTCAAGCACGTTGAGGCGGTAAAACAGGTCATTGCGAAACTGCCCTTGCTCCACCATTTCTGCCAAGTTGCGGTGGGTAGCGCAAAGCAGACGAATATTGACATTGACGGCGGCATTGCTGCCTAGCCGCTCAAAGGACCGCTGTTGAAGAACCCGCAACAGCTTGGCCTGCAAACCCAAAGCCAAGTCGCCGATCTCATCCAAGAAAAGCGTACCCTGATGCGCCGCCTCGAAACGGCCGCGGCGGGCTCCTACAGCGCCGGTGAAGGCGCCTTTTTCATGGCCAAAAAGTTCATCTTCAATCAATGTTTCGGGCAAGTTAGCGCAGGAGAAAGCCACAAACGGTCCTGCCGCCCGCGTGCTCAGTTGATGGATGGAGCGAGCGAGCATATCTTTGCCAGTGCCTGTTTCTCCGGTGATCAACACGCTCACGTCGCAGGGCGCAACCTTCTGGGCCAGAGCGAACACCCTCTGCATCGGCTCGGTGGAAATAACGAATTCCCCGAACGGACTCGTCGCGGCCTGTTGCGACCGCAATCGCAACAGCTCTTTTTCTACCTGCCGGAAGCGCTTCGCTCGCCGCACCACCAGTCGCAATTCGACCATATCGGGAGGACTGGCGAGCGTATCGTAGGCACCATTTTCCAGCGCGCGCCGGATCATGGCACGATTCTGTTCGCCCAGGATGGCAATCATGGGAGGCGGTGAATCAAACTGCTGGATCTCCTGCATAAGCTGGAATGCCGACTCTCCACCAACGGGAGAGTCTCCCTCGGCGCGCAGGTCGAGCAGGACGACATCCGGCCAGTCGATCCTCCGGCGGGCTCCATTCAGGTGGAACGCCTCGATGGTCTGTACCTCAAACTCCCCACCCAAGGTGCGAGCCATGAGCTGAACGAATGGAATGTCGGGCGTGCAGAACCAGACGCGTATGGCTTCTTGATCCATAGCTTAAGTTTCTCCCCTCGACGGACCTAGGCCCTCGCTCACAGACGCAATAACCATCCCCGGATCCTCCCCACTAATCAGAACGCTGGCACCAAGACAGCCAGCCCCCTCGGATCCTCGCCTGCTCTATTAGGCCAATGCGGCAAAGTTAACGACCACAGACCAATTGCACGTAGACGCAGAATACGTTAAGCAAGAGCGTCCGTCAATCACTGAATTAGTTACTAACTTAGCAGGACATATTAGCCCCCTCGGCGGGCCTCCTCTCCCGATTTCCAAGGCTTGAGTTCCGATTTAAGCGGGGCATAACCCCCTACCTCCACTCAAGTTGGCGGCCCAGGTGGTTCCAGGGGAATCCGTTGCTCATCGCCTTTCAAGACCACCCTTAAGCTCTATCGGCAAAGATTTGAACTTAAATGAACTCATCCCACAAGAGCACTATAGTACTATCCGGTCATACGGGCAGACGCACTGCTACTGTTGGATCTAAACTGCTTTTGCTCCGACAACGACGCTGCGACAGCCTAAGCTCAAAGGCGTGGTATTGTTCCCCGGGAAGAGCAAGCTCCTGAATTCAAGAATCTCGTTGTCGTCGAGCAACTCGCTCGGGACGCAGAGAAACCAGTCACCTACGCAGTGTTTATAGAACAACAGGTCCGGCTGTCTGGGAGGTTCACTATGGTCTCTCTACCAATCATCGAGGATAGCACGATGTCAGGGTTGGGGGCATGCCTTAATCCAATCCGCCACAATGGCTTACGGCGGTTCGGCGGATTGAGCGATCAGCCAACCGTCAGTCGCGGAATCCCGAGCCAGTCGAAGTAAGCACCGGGCAGGGCGAACGCCAGAGCCTTGCTGAGGGCAAGGTGCGACGGGCCGTTGCCCGCCGTGGTCGCGGAAAGCCGAGGATTAACCCCTCGCTTCCGTAACTCGACGCACCACACGATTCCCCGCTTCCGCTGGTTCCAGCTCACCGACCGCAGTCGGCGCCGGGTCCACTCTTCAAGGCTTCGCAGCACCAAAGGCGTTTGGCACTTCCCGAAATAGCCGATCCGGCCCCGCAGACACAGAGCCAGTTCCTTGCCCATCCGTTCGATGCTAATCCCTCCTGTGCGGCACGTAAGTTCCCGCTCCCGCTCCTTGAGCCTCTCCATCGGCCATGGCCTCGAGACGCTTGAAGCTCACGCGCTGGAAGGGCAGCAGCACGAGCCCCAGGCCGACCACAGGAAACGTCAAGACTGCCCAGATTAGTATGCCCCCGCCTACGGCCGCCTCCGGGGCCACGCCCAGGATGCGCTTCAGCGACTCGATAATTGCGATCTGGATTCCGCCGCCCACGCCTGGGAGCTGAAAAGCCAGACCTATGCCTCCAAGGAATGAGGCGATAGCCGCGCCCCACCAGGAGACGTTGAGCAATTCGCCACCCAGGCTGTGGAACGACACCCAGAACATCGTTACATTCAACGTCCAAAGGAGAATGGTGCACACGACGGTCGCCGTAAGGTCCCGCCAACTGCGGATGGCTCCAAGCCCTGCGGCAAGCGACCGCAAAACCCGCCCCGGGCCCGAACGGAACCTCGCAGGGAGAAAACCGATGCGCCCCTCGACGAACACTGTAATGGCCTCGGCGCAGAGACGGAAAACGACGAGACCCAGGACGAGCGCGGCAGTCACAATCAGCATAACGACGGACGCCTGGCGCATCCGATGGAGTAGCACGTCGGCGCCCAAGCCTGTGACGCGAACAGCCGTGAAATGAAGCGCTAGTGCGAAAATAATCCCCATGGCGATGGCGTCGTAAACTCGCTCCAGGATGAGGATGGCAAGCTGCGAGGTGAAGGAGACACCCTCGCGGCTGGCAATGTACGCCGGGCGCACGATCTCGCCCGGCCGGCCGATCAGGAAAATTGAGCCGAATCCGTAAATCTGGGCCACAAAGAGGTTCCATACGGGCGCGCTCTTGACCGGCCGGAGGAAAAACTTCCATCGCACGGCTCGAATTGCGGCGCCAATATAGAGAAGCAGCACCGCCAGCAGCAAGTATCCCGCCCGCACATGGCTCAACAAGTTGGTTGCGAGGCGCCAATTGAAACCGCGCCACTCGGGGCCGCGCGAGAAGTTGTAGACAATCAGCGCCAGGACCAGCGCTGTCGCCGCCATCCCTGCCAACCGGTGAGCGCGCTTGCTCATTTCAGTAAACTCCATCTACGACTTGCCGCCGTGGACGGCTTGAATTGCCCGGCACCCTGCCGTCCGACGAGATCGGAAATACAGGTCTCTCACTAGAATTGCCATTTCGAACTTCCGCATCGCCCGAAAGCTTAGCACTCCGGCTCCGTCGCCTCAAGCGCAAGTCGCGCCATCTCGATCTTGACAATTACCTGTGAGTCGATTACGATTATTCCTGGGTCGAGGTCAAAATAAAATCAGGATACTTGAAGAGAAAGGCACCGTGGGGAGTGTCGTCGGCCCCGAAACACTGACAGGTATGTGTCGCAGGCCAAAAGTAACTGAGCGTGGCTATAGGCGGGCAAGCCATTGAACGTTAGAACCGAGAAAACGCAGCGGCACAGCCCAGGGCGCGCAGGTTCGCGGCGCAGGGTGCTTTCTTGCGGGTTCAGCGCTACACTATGAGACGAATCGAGGAATGCCTTATCAGCTTGTTCTGAGGAGTCGATCATGAACTCGTATCCAATCACGCATAGACGGATCGCATCGGGTTGGCAACTTACGCTTGTCCAACTCGCCATAATGGTCTTTCTCTGTGCCAGCAGCGCCGCAGCGCAAGCCGTAGTCGAGTACGCGGGAGCAGTTTCGGCTGTTGGCGGTGGCGCAGCTAGCCTGGCAAAGCTGTCGCCGGCTCACCTGCCGATCGGCTCGCTGACTTCCAGCCTCGCTGCGCCCGAGACCAGGGCAGAGCAGACGCCGTCTGCGCACCTGCCGTTGCGGGACGTGGAAGATGTGATGGGTGGAAACCGCCGGGCGCTCGAGGCCAAGGCCGGCAAAGATGCGGCCAAAATGATGTTGCGCTCACAACCCGATGGTGCGTGGGTCTTGATTAACGGAAAGGGCGTCGGTAAGACTCCCCTGCTGCTCATTCTGGCTCCTGGTGTTTACCGCGTCGAGATGCATATCGCACAAAGGGAGTCGAGCCAAAAGCAGGTTGATCTGCTTCCCAAGGAGACACGCGAAGTCCTTCTGAGTTTGGCGGCCCGATACCCCAACCGCATCGAAGTGTCATGGCAGCGTCATTAAAGGACAAAAGAGGAGGTTCGCATGGGTGGATCACAGTTTGACCGCACGCCGTACATACCCGGGGAGGTACCGCGTCCCCCGGCCCACGTGCAGGATCGGCTTACCTACGTACTCGCGGTGGTGGCCATCCTCGGGGCCGGTTATGCCGCCTACAAGATCTTAGGGAGCAGCCCGGCTCCCGAGGTGAATGCGGATGCGGCCGAACTAACGCGCGCCGCAGCCAGGCTCGACGAGATTGAACACCGCCTGGACGCCATGGAGCTGGAGATCAAAGCGACTAAACCTGCGGCCCCCGCCGTGGCAGCGAAGGCGCAGCCAGCAAGGACCGCGACTCCAGTTGCTTCCGCGCCTTCGGCGCGGTTGCTGGTTCGCGTTCCGCCGCCGGCTAACCCGCAACCCGTGCCCGCTGCTCCACCGCAGCCTGCCCCGGATCCTAATGCGTTGCGAGAAGAAGGCCAGCAGGCGCTCAGCTCCCTTCGGAGCGACGTGACGGCTACTCAACAACAGTGGGCTGCCACTGCGGACCGGCTGGGAAACGTAGTCGGGGAGCTGAACTCGCAGCATCAAGAAATCGAACGCAACCAGGAAGGCTTGGCGCAACTGGCAGGACATTTCGAGCGCGACAGCGTACCGTTCACCCTGCAAAAAGACGGGAACAAACAGCAGGTCGGACCGGTGAAGCTGCTGCTTGAAAGTACTGATATCAAGAACTCACGGTACACCATGCGACTGTTCTTCCAGGATAAATGGATCGAATTGAAGGACCGGGCGCTCAACGAAGCCATCCAATTCTACGAGCCGAGCGGCGAAATCGCGCTCGAGCTGATGGTTTTCCGCATCGCCAAGGAAGCCGTGGTGGGAAGAATCGCACTCCCTCCGCAAGCCAACGCCAGCCGCTAAACCGCAGTCTGGATTTCTCGTTGGAGTGTGGCAGCCTGCCGCCGCACTCCAACACCCGGCCTCAACGGGCGGCACATACTCTTCTCTAGGTGTACTTCAGCCACTTTATAAGCTCCACCACCGAAGGCCGCTTGCCATACATCAGAATACCCACCCGGTAGATGCGCGCCGAGAGGTAGGCAACTCCGGCCGTCGTCAAGCCCAGCAGCACAAAGGAGAGACCGATCTGCCAGAAGGGAGGAGTCTCGCAGGCGATGCGAAGCACCATCATGATGGGAGTGAAAAAGGGGATCTCCGACAGCAGGACGACGGTATGCGAGTTCGGGTCGCGAATCACCATATTGAACATAATGAAGCTGAAAATGAGCGGCAACATGACGATCATCTGCAACTGCTGAGCGTCTTGTTCGCTGGAGACGGCGGCGCCGACGGCGGCAAACAGCGTAGCGTAGAGTAGATACCCGAGGACGAAATAGAGGGCTGGGTAGACAAGCAGTCCCGCCGAGAGGTGGATATGCGGAAAGTCCGCGGTGGGTCGCAGGGTGTTGACCGCCACAGCCCCATAAGTTCCGAGCAGAGCCGCGGAGGCGACCCAAATCAGATATTGCGTAAACGCGACGCCCGCAACTCCGAGAATCTTGCCTGCTAAGAGTTGAAAGGGCCGGACGGCAGATATCAGAATTTCGACAATGCGCGAGGTCTTTTCCTCGAGCACGGAGCGCATGGTGATGACGCCGTACATAATCAGCGCGGTGTAGAGAAGGCCCGCCAGACAGATCGACGTGATTATCGTCTGGCCAAACTCCTCGGCCTCGCCGTATTTAGTGATCTTGATGATCTTGACGTCCGTGTTGCGCCCCAGGTCGCGGATTTCGGCGGCGCGGACGCCCCGCGTCTGCAAACCGGAAGCCAGGACAGCCTCCTGCACGGCGCGAGTGATGGGTTGCACCAGGGTATAGTCACTCGGATTCTTGGTATGGAACTCCGCTTTCCCGCCACTGTTGATCACCAGATAAGCATCCAGGCGGTCGCTTCGAATCTCGGCGCGCAGTTCCTTGCGAACCTGATCTTCGCTTTGAGGCTGCACCAGGGTTTGCGCGACTTCGAATTCGGGTTTGCCGTTCGGGAGCCGAACGTTCAGCCCTGCCGCCAATGCGCTCGAGAGGCCCCCCACGTTGTCGATGATGGCGAGCCTTACGGTACGATCGGTCAGCCGGGTGGCGAGAAAGATCGAAAAGACCATCAAGCCGATGCTGAAGACGGGCACGGCGATCGTGCCAAAAACAAAACCCTTGGTCTTGATGCGAGTGATGTACTCGCGTTTAATAATCAGCCAGATCTTGCGCACCAGTGCCCCCCGCTTGTCAGATGCCTGTCCTGATTCTTCTCGTTGAAGTATACACTATGGATGCGTTACTACGGTGCTCGGGAGGCCGCAGCGGCAACGTTCGCAGCGTCCACGGAGACTGGGCTCTCCAGCACCATCTCAAACTGCCATCCGGCCTCAAAAAGCACTCCTCCGCTCCCTCCCCCGTGGTGAATGAGGATTAAGGGGATCGCGATCCCGGCCGCCGTAGCGGCGATTCCAATCCCTATGGCCGTTCCGATGTGTGAAGCCGGGGCCTGAAGCGTTGGTTGAGGCAGCGTCGACCCGGCGAACGAATTGTAGGAGCTACTCGCGCCGGCGAACACCGCCGCGTGGGTAGGGCTTGGCGTGGGACTGTGGGCGTCGCCTTGAACGTTCGCGCCCTCCACATCCACACTGTAACCGTTGACGTAGTCGAGGCGCGTGAAGTGCATCTTCAGGCTGGGTCCCGAGCGGCCTCCCTTCGTCACTTTGTCCAGCGCGCCCTCGACGTAGGTACCGACCGGGACCGCCAACTGCTTGCCGACAGTCACGGGAAACCCGGTAACCGCGCGGACAGGATCTCCGGGGCGGGATTTGGAGCTAATGGGGCTGGCCAGCGCGAGCTGGATTCGAGTTCCGGCAGGAATGGTGATTGTCTCTACCTGAGGAGCGCTTGGCACAGCGGCGTGGGTTAAAGGAGGAGGCGCCTCAGGAGGCGAAGAAGGTTCTTGTGCGCAGAACGTCGAGACCGCGAGAAGTACAACCGCAGCATGAATTCGCATGAACACCTCTCATTTTGTACGGCCGTAGGCCTGATTCCGCATTCTGTAGCACCGGCAGGACTGCCCGCGACATCCAATCGCGCATTATCCGGCGCCTTGATCGAAGTATAACGCCAGCTTCTCTCCGGCGAACCGGAGCGATTCGAGAGATAGCGATCCATCCTCATTGGTGCTCGTGCCGATCGTGTCCGTGCGCGACTCCGCGTTCAGCAGGACGACGCGCGCGGGCACACGAGCCACCGAATTACCGTTCTCAAGAATTTCCACCTGAGCTGAGGGGCCCGATCCATTCCAGGCAAATTGATAACTTCCCGCAGCCAGAAGCGTGTTGGAAACCCGAAGCGGCGAGGCGATCTGGAACGGTTTCCTGTAACTCTGCGGCTTGGGGTTGGAAGCTACGACAGGCGGACCGGAACAGGGCATCGCCGGCGTACCCGCAGTGCCGGGGATGACTGTCGAGGGCGTGCCCGGAGTACCCGGGATCACGGTGTCGGGCATTCCCGGACCTCCCGGGATGACCGTCGGTGGCGTGCCGGGCGTGCCGGGGATGACCGTGTCCGGCGTCCCCGGCGTGGCGGGAATGGGGCGGCACCGCGTCGCAGATTTGAACTGGAAAGGCGGCCTCGCATTGGATTGCCGCACTGCCGCGGCGACCTTGACGGCGTTCAGGCGCAGAGGAACTTGCAGAACCATCTCAATCTGCGACCCGTTGTCGAGAAGGACGTCGCTTGCCGAGCTGACCACAACATAAGGCGTGGCCACTGCGGCAAGAACATCGTCCGCGAGAGGTTGCGGCGTGGCGGTCACCGTGGACGCCGGCGCACCACTTGGCGCCGCTTCGTTGGTGTTTCGCAGATCTGCAAGCTCAACCGTGTAACCCGTGGTAAAGATAATCTTCGTAAAGTGGATTTGGAATTGGGCATGAGGTGAAAGCCAGCCGGGCCGCGTCAGAGTGTCAATCTGGCCCTGCACATAGGTGCCGGGTGGAATCGCCATCTGGTTGTTCACTATGACCGGGAAGGCCGTCTCTGCGTATACGCTCTCTCCAGCCTTGGCTGACCTGGCGAGAACGGGTTCGGTCAATGCCAGGGGAACCGATGTGCCCGCAGGGACCAAGATTTTTGGTTTGGGGCTTGTCTGTTGCGCCCGGCTTTGCAAATCAGGAGTGCTTTGGGCAGCAGCCGTTAAAGCAGCGAGCACGAGTGCCAATGCGAGTCGTCCCATCGTTGCCGCCTCCAGCCGGCTTCTCGCTCTCTTGCCATGATAGACGCCTAACAATAGACTATGGTTTCCTTGGTTGTTGTAAGGGCGGTTCGCGAACCGCCCCTACGGCGTGCGAGGAATCGAGTGAGGAAAACCATGCAACCTACAAAACTCTACCAGCTTGGACTCGGGAGCGTGACCGCGCTTGTGATCCTTTGCGCAGGCGCGGTTCGAACACCAGCCCAGGACATCTACCTTCCCTGGGAAGGCGGTCCCGCGTATTATGCGCAGTTTTCATTAGGCCCTTCTTCCAGCCCTGACTATTTCATGCGCGCTGTTTGGCTGCAGAGTCCGAGCAAAGCCGGACTGTATCAGGCAGTCGGCGTGAACCAGTTCGTTGGGCTTTGGGACGGCACCGTCGAGGTAAATCTGAAGGAGGGTCCAATCCTGCCTCTGCTCCGGCGATACAACATGCACGTGCTTGGCGACCAGGAGAGCGGGCTGGCCGGAGCGGACGCTGCACGGCACGTGATCGACCCGATCATTGACGGCTGGATGCAAGTTGACGAGCCGGACAATGCGCAGTCGCTGCCGGGCGGGGGCTACGGCGATTGCATTCTGCCCTCTGCTATTATCAGCAAGTATAAATCGCTCAGAGTTGCCGACCCGAAGCGCCCCGTCTACCTCGGTCTTGGACAAGGGACGGGGTTTAACTCCGGTTCATGTTACGAAGGCCGCGGAGGAACGTGCTGTTCTGCGGCGCGCGGTCTCAACGATTACCCCGTGTATGTTCAGGGCGGCGACATCCTCGCCAGCGATGTCTATCCGGAGAATGATGCCCACCCGCTGTGGTGGGTCGGCCGAACTACGGACCGTCTACGCTACTGGAGCAACTACCAAAAACCTGTCCTTCAGGACATCGAGTTAGTGAACTTTAGCAACGGCTCTTCCGTAACCCTGACCCCGGCGGAGGTCGAAGCGGAGTCCTGGATGACGATCATTCATGGCGCACGCGGCCTCCTTTACTTCGTCCACCAGTTTGCCCCCGTTCAGGAAGAAGACTCGATCTTTCATCCCGAGCACGCCAACGTGAAATCGGCGGTGGCGCAGACCAACATGCAAGTGGCGGCCCTGGCGCGTGTGCTCAATACACCTTCGGTGGGCAACGGTCTGAGGGTCGCCTCTTCCAGCGCTCTTGCCGCGATCAACGTGCTGTTGAAACGTTACGGGGGCTGCACGTTCCTGCTCGCCATCAACGACGGGTTGCCGCAGGACCAAACCCCATCCGCGAATCCCATCGAGGAAACAAGCCTCTTTTGCCGGGGCAGCAGCTTGTGCACAGATTCCCCCGCCAAGGCCGGCGGCGCCCTGAGCATGTCGCCTGCAGGCGCCACCACCGCTACGTTTACTTTGCGCGACTTTCCCGCCCATGCTACCGCGATCGTACTTGGGGAGAAGCGCCAAATTCCCGTCAACAATGGGGTATTCAGCGACGTCTTCGCTACCAGCTATGCCTGGCACCTCTACCAGATTCTCCTCGACCCGAACCCCCGAGCCGCTCTGATCGGCGATGTGAATGGCGACGGAAAGGTCGACGCGAGCGATGTCCAGATTGTCAAGGCCGCCATAGGAAGCGTTGCCGGCCAGCCTGGATACGACCCACGGGCGGATGTGATCAGGGACGGCACGGTAGACAGCGCCGACCTCGCCATCGTGGAGGAGGCAGTGCGCCAAAGCCGGTGAAGGGCGTGCTGTTACTTATGGGCAAGGCTGTGGATTCACTTACGACGGATGGGAGTGCGCAGGATCCGCTGGACGGTAACCAGCAAATAGAAGGCGGCGAGCGCCGCTGAGATGACCAGGATGAATCCGGCGAGGACCATTCTTTGCTCAGTCAGGGTGCGACTCTCTTCGGAATCCGGGCACCACCAGGACTGCGTTGCTCGGCGCAAAGCGCGATCGAGCGTCCGACCAACAAAATATAGGGAGGCCTCCCCATTTTGCCTATAGCACCGAAGTCTTGGTACCACGCCACTCCCTTCTCCCTCGAGAGGCAAAATGTCTTCCTGCGCGGCAATAGGCCTGCGGCACACTCGCGGTCGAGCATTCGACAATCCTGATTCATGGAACTCGGGCGTCTTATTGTATAGTGTTGCGGGGAGGCTGGAGGCGCGGACGTGTCCACGAATAAAAGTAGGAGTGACAATGCCGCGCGGAGCACAGAGGAGTGTAAGCAGGACTTATATGATTGGAGGCACTGTATGACAAGAAACATTTCCCGGCGCGATTTTATGAGACAAACCGGAAGCGCAGCAGGCGCCACGCTCGCAGCCAAAACGATTCTGGTTGACCCACAGGCCGGCTATGCTCAGAACACGGCGGTTCCTCCCAGCGACAGGATACGGGTCGGCATTATTGGAGTTGGCGAGCAGGGCGCGGGCTTGCTGCGCAATGCGATATTCCACAAAGGTGTCGAGTGCGTGGCGGCGTGCGATTTGTGGGATGGCCGGCACACGCTGGCCCGCGAGATCGCCGGCAAGCCCATCAAGGTTACTCGCCGCTACCAGGACCTGCTGGATGACCAAGAGATCGATTGCATCATTAACGCCACACCGGACCACTGGCACAAGCAAATCCTTGTGGACTGTTGTAAGGCCGGCAAAGACGTCTATTCCGAGAAGCCCATGTCCCACGAGGCGAGCGAGGGCTTCGAAATGATCCGCGCGGCGGAAGAGAACAAACGGATCGTGGAGATCGGCGCCCAATCCGCCAGTTCCTGGACATTCAACAAAGCCAAGGAGCTGATTGCGCAGGGGGCCATCGGGGACCTTCATACGATTGAGGCTTCGACAGGACGCAACACTCCGAACGGCGCTTGGGCAAGTTGGATGCCGCCGCCGGGCCTCTCGCCGGAAAACTTGGACTGGGACACGTGGCTTGGGAACACGCCCAAGATTTCGTTCGATCCCATTCGTTTTACGCGCTGGCGAAGTTATCGGGCCTACGGGACAGGGGTGGCGGGCGACCTGATGGTTCACCTGCTCACCGGCATGCACCTCGCCGCGGGAGTTACGGCGCCGCCTCAACGGGCGCTTGCCGTGGGCGCGCTTTACGTCTTTAAGGACGGACGTGAAGCGCCGGACGTTCACCATGTGCTTTACGACTACCCGAACTTCAAGGTGATCATCAAACTCATGCTCACCTGTGAGTTTAACCAAGGCACGAAATTTTATGGCACGCGCGGCCTGCTGGAGGTGACCGGCGGTCCCGAAGGCGAATCCTTAACCCTGACCCCGCAGGACGGCATGGATCACGACCCGGGGTGGTATCAACAAGGCTATCCCCAAGCCATGCGGGAAGCGTACGAGAAGCAGTGGCACCTCGACCACGACGCCCAATTGCCTAAAGAGAAACCGCAGCCGGTGGTCTACAAAAACCCCGCCGGGCATGACCCGTGGGGAATCCATATGCAGAATTTCTTCGATGCGGTGCGCAGCCGCAAGCCGGTGGTCGAGGACTGCACCTTCGGAAACAATACGGCGATCGCCTGCCACATGGCCAATGCCTCTTACTACCAACAGAGCATTGCGGTGTGGGATGCTGCGGCCCAGAAAATTCAAACCTAACGTTGATTCCGTGCGTCTAACAGGGTAAATTAGGAGAACCGGTGGCTCGCCGGTAAGGGAGAATTCGGCCATGAAGGGTCTAACCGTGGGTGTATTGTCGGCCGGCTTGGCTCTAGGTCTGGGGGCTGGAGTAGCGCAGGCACAGAAGTCAACGGGCTCGGTGCCGCTCGGCGACGTGGCGCGCCAACTCAAGGCGCAGCGCGCCAAGTCTAAGAAACAGCCCCGAATGTTCACGAACGAAGACGTTATCGCCCTGCGGACCGCGAGTGAACTGTCGCCCTCCTGGGTGGACAAGCCGTCGAGTTCCGCCGCAGCCGAGGCATCTGCGGATGGCAGGATTACCCGGGAGGCCGCCGCTAATCTGGCCGGTAAGACTCCCGCCATCCATATTGAATGGGGTAAGGCGACGCAGGGGGAAGATGAAATCGATCGAATGAGCAAGGTGCGAGTTGTGTTGGGGGGGCTCGGGAAGGATGCGAATAACGCGTCCTCGGCCGAGAAGCTTGCGCCGCATTCCGGCGCCGCTCCAGAGCAGGCAGCCGTGAAGATCGGTCGAAGCGGGGAGGCCGAACCCGCCGCGGGATTGACCAAAGTGAATTTCCAGGTCAGCGCTGAGACTGCGCAAGCGGCAGACCGGCATCCCAACCCCTCGCCCGCCGTTCCAGCCGGGCAGCCCGAAGCGTCAGGCCCTGCTGGGGAATGGGCCAAAGCGAAATTCCGGGCCGCTCAGGGTGCGCGTTCAACCAGTGGGGAACCTGGTCCCATCGCAGCCTCGGCCGTCAACCCGCCAGCGCCGCCGCGGGAGGATATCGGCTACGTGGAGAGAGCAGATGGGAAGGTTGAGGCCATTGTTGCCGAGGGTGAACACATCGGCCTGATCGAGGAGACCAAGGAGTTCATGAAGAACTTCCACATTCCGGCGCCGTCGCCGGCCGAACTGCAATTAGCCCTGGCGCCGCCATCCAATCCACCGCAAGCCTCCATTCCCGAGGATGATCAGCCGTCTGCGGCCGTTTCGTCCCCCGATACAGGCTCGCCCGCAGGGGAGAGTGCGGCGGGTGTCGCTCAACTCCAGCAACCACAGGCTCCCCCTGCGGAGGATGCGCTATCGCAGTCAGAGACGGCGCTGCAAGCGGAGCCGCTGGCTGACTATGCGGGAACTCAAGTCCGCCCCACACAACCTGAAAACCTCCAGCCTGCAAACAGTCCGGCCTTTGTAACTGCCGCGCCGGATGCAGGTGCTAATCGCTCTTCGGTTACGCCCATTGGATACGTGGAGAAGGCTGGGGGCGAGAAAGAGGCGATCGTCGCATTCCAAGATCAGGTGTTTCTAGTGCACGCGGGCGAGTTGTTCGCCGGCAAGTACAGAGTCCTGCGAGTGTCCGCAGTTGCAGCGGAAATCGTAGAAGAACCGACGGAGGCGTCTTCCGCAGCCATAGACCGCCGGCGGAAGATTCAGGTCGTGCCGGAGTCCAGATAGCTCGCAGTTCCCTGCCGAGTCGAGGCCCGCCGCCAAAGGCCCCAGGCGGCCATTCGCCGGCTGGCCCTCAGCCTCTGCCATTCAGTCTGCGCTGCGCGAGGGAGCAGCGACCTGCGTTTGCACCCATTCGAGGAAGGTCGAAACGACCTGCGGATCGAACTGTGTCCCGGAGCAACGGCGCAACTCGACGAGCGCATCTTCGAAAGTGCGGGGGCTTTTGTAGCGCAGGTCGGCAACCATATTGTGGAAAGACTCCGCCACCGCCACCATTCGCGCTCCCAGTGGAATCTGATCCCCAGCCAGCCCGGCCGGATAACCCTTGCCATCGTAGCGCTCGTGATGGTGAAGCACGATGCGCTCAATCCCTTTCGCCCGTAAGAACTCCACCATCTTGGCGCCCCAGGCCGCATGGCTCTTCATAATCTCGAACTCCTGCGCGGTGAGCAGGGTGGGTTTCCTGAGCACGTATTCCGGCACGTGGATTTTCCCGATGTCATGAACCAGGCCGGCTAAGCGAATCTCTTCAACCTCATCGACCGGCAACCCGGCCTTCAGGGCCATTTGCGCCGCTAGCCTCGAGACCACCTGAGCATGGTCCTTCATATGTGGCCCTTTTAATTGGACAGCGAAAGCGAGTGCAGTGAGGGTGCTCAAAATGGTATTCTTTTCCGCCGCGCCTTCTGGGGCGCCCGACTCTGCGCTCGCAGGCCCCGCGTCAGAGGCCGGCCAATCGCCTCCTCGCGCCTCATGCGCGATTGACGCGGCGCTCCGACTCACGTCTGAGGCGGCGGGTAACATCCCCTCTTCCGCCGCTTCGAGACACGTTTTGAGCAGCCGCTTATCGCGCTCCGCTTCTTCCGGCTTGGGACCCAGCCAGGCCACCTTGACGCAATTCCCTCCACATTGTTGGGCCAGGCGCACACCGGACTCCGCCACCTTGAGCACCTCGTCGGCCGTTCGTCCGTGGTCGGGGAACGCTGCGATGCCAACGCTTACCGTCACCTCGCGGAGGCGCAAGAGATCGTCCGCTTCGAGCGCAGCCCGCAACCTCTCCGCCAGAATCTCCGCCTGCAAGGTGTTAGCCCCGGGCATCAGGGTCGCGAACGAATCGCCTCCGTACCGCGCCACGATATTCGACTTCCTTGATCGACCGCTGAGCAGGGCGGCGACTGTCGCCAGCACTTTATCGCATTCCGCCCGCCCTCCACGGTCATTGAGCTGTTTGAGCCTGTCGAGATCCAAGATCGCCACGCAGAAATGGCCCCCGGTGTAGGATGATCGGCGCCATTCACTCTCCAGCGACGCCAAGAAAAGGTCTCGAGTGGTGACGCCCGACAGAGCAGCCGCAACGGATTCTTGCGTGGCATACCGCTCTGCGCGCGGCTGCTGAGTCACGACGGTCACCGGGGGGGCAGCGGGAGCTTCTGCGGAACTCTTCCGCGCGCCGAAAATGTGCTTGCCCCAATAGTGACCTCCCGACTGTTTCCAGGCCCCGATCGTGGCTCCGGCAAGCAAAGCAACTGAGCCGATGATCAGCCAATCAAACCAGGGCATAATTCTTCCCATTTCGGCGCTGGTCCCTTGACGCTCCGGCGCCATAACATCCCCAAAATGGACACAATACCTCAAATCTAGGCGTTTTTGATATTTTTTTGGCTCTGATTCAGGGTTTTTTGCTCGCCTCCGCGCCTTGACGGTGCGAGTTCTTGCATTGACAGTTGGTTCTTTCCCCGGTAGAGTCGAAAGAGATAGGTAGTTCCAGGGATCCGACTACAACTACTCACCATGGAGGGAAGCATGTTGCGAAAAGTGTGTGGGGCATTGCTATTCCTTGTACTTACGGCCACGGCGGGATTGGGCCAGCAGGGTGGATATTTGGATGTGTTCGTTGCCAGAGTCAAGCCAGACAAACGAGCGGAATTCGACTCGATTAACAAGAAGGTCGTGGAGGCGAATCGCCGCAACAACGGCGACAAGTGGATTGCGCTCGAGGTCGATTATGGCGAGCAGAACACGGTGATGTTCAGCAGCTCGCGAGAAACCTTCGGCGACGTCGAAAAGGGCACCGCGGTTTTCATGGGCGCGATCGGCAAAGCCTACGGTGCGGCTGGAGCGGCGGCGCTGTTTCAGCAATTTAGCAACACGCTGGAAAGTTCCCGAGGCGAACTCCGCCAGCGGCGCTGGGATCTCTCCTATAACCCGCCTGCCGACCTGGCTGCCTACGCGGAGGTTATTGCCAAAACGCGCTGGATTCGAACCGCCGTCGTCCGCGTGCGCCCAGGCCACGACGCGGAGTTTGAAGCGGAGCTGAAAGAAATCAACGCCACCGCGCAAAAGAGCAATATGGCCGGCATGCGTTGGGTTTCGCAGGTAGTAGCTGGCGGCAGCCCAGGAACCTATCACATCGCCCGGCTCCTGACCTCTCTGGACGAACTGGATCACGCGCCTTCGATGCGGTCGATGCTGGGAGACGAGGGCTTCGATAAATTTCAAAAGGTAAACGCCGACACGGTGGCGAGCGTGGAATACATTCTCTACCGCGTTGTGCCGGAACTCAGCAACGTGCCGGACGCGATCTCGTCACTCGCGCCCGATTTCTGGAACCCCAAGCCTAATCCCTAATGCTGCTTGGCTCCCGGCGAGCACATAATGGTCAATGGGGGTTGTTACTTCAGTGCCTCATTGATCTCGATATCGCGTTTGAGCACGTCGGTGAGAAGCTCCGACAGATCAATGCCCTTTTGTTCAGCTTTGGCGGAGAAATACTCCCAGACGCTACGCTCGATGGAAGCAGGTAAGAAAACTCTTGCGCCCGGCGGGATGTGATGGAGGCCTCGGATCCCTTTGCTGAAATCGATTTCTGCTGGCATTTGGTTATCCTCAGGCAACCCGTCACTCATAAATTCTCCTCGTATTGGCGGATCTCCGCCGGAGTGGCATTACGCGCCGAGATTAGGCGGATCTTAATCGTTGCAGGATCAGGTTCCGACCAGAGGTAAACAATCGAGACTACGGCACCATTGGCTGCGCAGCCGATTGAAAACCAGCGATCCTCGATTTCGCTGTGCTCCACATCCGCAACCGTGAGGAGTCGCGGGTCCTTGAAAACCGTCGACGCAACCTCGAAGGGCACGCCGTGTTTGCGTAGGTTCGCGGCAGCCTTGTTCTCATCCCAGTCAAACTGAATCTCGCGCTCATTCAAGTTGGCAGATCCGTTTCAGTCGCTCGCAGTTCACACCTCAAGATTACTTGCTTGGCTGGAGATTGGCAATACTGACGATCACTGAATCCGCTTCCCCGGCACATTTCTGCCATTCTGGTGGAGGACGAGGCTGACGGCGCGGCCGGTACTGTCGGTTTCGAAGGTAATCTGGGCATCGACGACTTTTAAGAAAAACTCCAGCGCGCTTTCCGGAAAAATCTGAAACTTGGGCTGGCCGGTGGCCTGGACGAAGAGCTTATCCTCCTCGCGTGTGACGGTGAGAATGAAATTCGGCGCAAGTTGATATTGGCCCACGTAGGCGTCGAACAGCTTCGGATCGACGGCAATTTCCTTGTGCTGTCTTGGGGGCGGAATGAGAGGCGCGTGCGAGTCCAACAGGTGCATTCCAATGTCGTCGACGCCCGTCGTCGTAAAGGTGTTTGAGAGCACGACGACTCCAACCCGCGTGCTGGGCACGAATCCGAGGAACGACCGGTAGCCTCCCGTCCCGCCGTTGTGCCAGACAATCTCGTAGCTCGAAGGCTTGACGATAAACCACCCGAGGCCGATTTCGCCCAGGCTGGCAGTGCCCGTCGGCCGGCGCGTGCTGCGCATCGCAGCCATGGCGGGGGCCAGCGGCGATTGGATGTAGCCGAGGTTGGCCGCGAGAAATGTCAGCAAGTCGTTCGCGTCCGAGCGCAGGGCGCCGCAGCCGGCGAGTGCCTGAAAATCCCAATTGGGCACGGCTTTGAGTTCGGCATTGTGCCCCGCCGCCAGGCGCTCTTTCATTTCCGGCGTCAGCGTGATCTCAGTGCTCTTCATCCCCAGCGGCCCGGCGATGCGCGTGTGCACCAATTGCTCATAGCCCATGCCGCTGCGGCGGGCCAAGGCAAATCCCAAAAGCCCCGCCCCCAAATTGGAATACTCGAACTCGGAGCCGATATCGCGCGGCAGTTGATAGGTGGAAAGAAACTGGTAGAGTAGCTCCGCCGTGTAATCGACGTACGGGTTAGCCGAATCTTTGGGCTGAAGGTTAGAAGGCAAACGCGGCAGGCCTGAGGTGTGCGTGGAAAGGTCCAGCAACGTGATCACGCGCCCGTGGCGTTCCGGCACCTTGACCTCGGCGGGGAGATACTTCGCCACCGGATCCGACAACGCAACTTCACCTCGCCGAACCATGTCGGCAAGGAGAAGCGACGTGAAGACCTTGGTTGTCGAGCCGATTTCGAAGATGGTGTCGCCGGTTAGCGGCCGCGCGTCGCCCTGATCGACAGTGCCGTACGTTACAATCCTGCGGCCCTGGGGCTCGATAACCCCCACCACAATTCCCACTCCCTGGTGCGAAGTGTCAATGCGCTCGATGAGAATCTTCCGAATCTCAGCGTCGGACGGGACGGGCGAACGCGGAGCGGATTGCGCCGCCGAACCGGACGCGATGAGGGTTGTTGCAAAGACCAGGGCCATGCCTCTTTGTATCACGGTCAGCCTCCATAGTCATGAAGCAGGATTATACGACGGTTCTAACGTAGCACAGGCACTTCGGCCTGTGCTCTAGGTTAGCTCACTTCGCCGAGTCCCGCAGCACAGGCAAGAGTGCCTGTGCTACTTCGGGCAATTCGTCTCTACCACTCGCCGGGCCTTTGGGTTAGCCTTAGCTGGGTGCTGCGCCGATCTGAACAGCTACAGACCTTGGAGAGCAGGCCTGCACCACCCGTGACCTTCGTATGCGAACTCTCCTGGCACGAGCGCGACAAAACGGTGAAACGCATCCCTGGTTAATTGCCTTTACCGTCATGCTGGCGATTTTCATGGAAGTCCTGGACACCAGCGTGGCCAACGTAGCTTTGCCCCACATTGCCGGCAATCTCTCGGCCGGCGTTGATGAAAGCACCTGGGTTCTGACTTCCTACCTGGTGTCGAACGCCATTGTCTTGCCGCTCACCGGTTGGTTCTCCTCGATCTTCGGGCGCAAACGCTTCTACATGGCTTGCGTAGTCATATTCACGTTGAGTTCCCTGCTCTGCGGCCTCGCCCCGAGTCTTCCCCTGCTTGTCCTCTTCCGGATTATGCAAGGCGCCGGCGGGGGCGCATTGCAACCCATCTCACAGGCCATTCTGCTGGAAAGCTTCCCGAAGGAAAAACGCGGCATGGCCATGGCGATTTTCGGGATGGGCGTGGTCTTGGCGCCCATCATCGGCCCCACACTAGGCGGCTGGATCACGGACAGCTACAGTTGGCGCTGGATTTTCCTCATCAACATTCCGGTGGGTGTCATCTCGCTCGTGCTGACGCTTTTTCTTGTCTTCGATCCGCCCTACCTGGTGCGAAAGAGCCTTCGCGAGGGGGCCCGGATTGATTATATCGGCATTGGCCTGCTCAGCGTCGGATTGGGCTTCCTCCAGGTGGTCCTGGACAAAGGAGAGCGCGAAGACTGGTTCGGCTCGAACTTTATCATCGGGTGCGCGGTGGTGGCGGTGGTAGGATTGCTGGGCGCCTTCCTCTGGGAACTCAGCCAGAAAGATCCGGCGGTGGATTTCCACCTTCTCAAGGAACGCAATTTTCTTATCGCCACCATGACCATGTTTATGCTGGGGGTAGTGCTTTACGGCAGCACCGCGCTACTGCCCATTTTTCTCCAGACCTTGCTGGGGTATACGGCCCTCTTGAGCGGCCTGGTGCTTTCGCCGGGAGGAATCCTGGTGGTCATTCTGCTGCCGGTGGTAGGAAAGCTCTTGACGCACATCGAGTCGCGCTGGCTGGTGGTGTTCGGGCTGGCAGTCCTTTCGCTCTCGCTGTTTCACATGGCCACCTTCAACCTGGAGGTGGATTTTCGCACCGCGATGACGGCGCGGATTTATCAGTCGGCGGGAATGGCTTTCCTCTTCGTGCCCATCAACGTTATGGCCTTCTACTTCATTCCCAAAGAGAAGATCAACAACGCTACCGGGATCATCAACCTGGCGCGCAATATCGGCGGAAGCGTGGGCATTGCCGGCGTGGTGACCATGCTGGCGCGGCGCACCCAGTTCCACCAGGCGGTGCTGGTGAGCCATATGACCCCGCTCGATAGTGCCTACCGGGCGATGCTGGGCGGAGCCGGCCAGATGCTGGCGGCGCGAGGATCGGACCCCGTTCTGGCCGCTCACCAGGCCCAGGGCCTCGCTTACGGAGTACTGATGCGCCACTCCACCATGCTGGCTTTTCTCGATGATTTCTGGTTGATGGCGGTAGTCATACTCGCCGTAATCCCCTTCATGTTTCTGATGAAGAAAGTCCAGCCGCATCGCGGGCCGGACGTCGCTCACTGAAAGCCAATTGAGACGAACCTCTCCGTGTACTCCGTGCTTTTAAGGCTTCAACACAGAGAACACAGTCGAGCTCAGTGCTCTCTGTGTTGAAGCTTGGCCGGGGCGCAGAGAACACAGAGAAGACGAGCCGAGGGGAAAAACTCCTGACTCGGGATGCCAAGCACTAGACACTAACCACTAGGCACTCCTTCTAAGGGTCTTGCCAATCCCTTGCGAGTGAGTTAACGTTGCGGGTGCGATGAGAAAAGCATGGGTCTTCTGGGTGGCGGATTATGCCGCCGGCATCGTTGCGGCGCTCATCGTCCTGCTTTTGTTGTTGCTGATTGCGGGGTGGGTGAACGTTTTCGGCTCGCACCTCCTCCTGGGCATCCTGAGCACGCTTTTGGGCGCACTTGTCACTGCAATGCTGGTCCGTGCCGTCCCGTACGTTCGCCAACGTGCCGACGATCTGCGGCGGGAGGCTCCCGATGATTCCTTGTCCGGATTGCTCCGGGAGCTGAAGGAGGCGCGCACGGAGCGCGAGTTGCGAGAGAAGCGGAATAGCCGGAGAAGATAGGGTAATGAAGAAAGCATTCCTCGCAGGGTTCGTGTCTCTTGCGCTGGTTGGCCTGCTTGCGGCCCAACAGCCGGCGACGAATTCCCAACCGGCGCCGGCTCCAAATCCTGAAGAGAATATCAAGGTGCGGGTTGACTTAGTCAACGTCCTGTTGACGGTGACGAATAAGAGGAACCACCTGGAGAACGGTCTGGCGAAGGAGGACTTCCGCGTTTTCGAGGACAACAAGCCACAGTCGATCCGGTATTTCAGCCGCGAAACCGATCTTCCGTTGCGCATCGGCGTGCTGGTGGACACCAGCGCCAGCATTCGCGATCGGCTGCGCTTCGAGCAAGAGGCCGCCATCGACTTCCTTGAGACCACCCTGCGCCCCGGCAAAGACTTGGCCTTTGTGGAGGCCTTCGACGTGCAACCGCAGACGGTGCAGGACTACACCGACGACATTGAGAAGCTCTCCACGGCAATTCGGGGGCTGATGGCCGGTGGCGTGACCACCCTGTTCGACGCTATTTATTCCTCCTGCCAACAAAAGATGCTTGTCTTCCCCCCTCCCGAGCCCTATCTCCGCCGGGTGATGATCGTGATCAGCGACGGCGAGGATAACCAGAGCGAGCACACTCGCGAGGAAGCGCTGGCGATGGCGCAACATGCCGAGGTGACTCTCTATGCGGTTAGTACCAGCGAACCCGGAATGCAGACGCACGGAGACAAGGTTTTAAAGCGCTTGGCCGAGCAGACAGGAGGCCGGGCCTTCTTCCCCTTCAAAGCCGATGAAACTGCCGCGGACTTCCGCGAGATCGGGCGTGAACTTCGCAGCCAGTACAGCTTGGCTTACGTCTCCACCAACCGGGCTCACGATGGCACATTCCGCAATATCACGATCGAACCCGTGCAAAAAGGACTGCAGGTCCGCGCCAGGCCTGGGTATTTCGCACCCTCCGAGTAGCCGACGGCTCGAAATTCGAAGGTGGTACAGTTTGATGTACAGGCGGCTTTACGCCGCCATTTGGCGAGCTTAACTCGCCGCTACAACATCAAACTGTACCACCACCGTACGGCCGCTGAACTTCCCAAGGGACCATGAGTTGGTGTATGGTGTTTTGTTCCCGGGAACGAGTTATGGCATCCCGGTTGCAGCTCGAAATTCTGGACTTGAGATTCCAGATTAGAGAATCCCCAGAAATCGAAGGAGAATACTTGCTATGCCACTAGTGTCTATGCGTCAACTGCTGAACGAAGCCGCGTGCGGCGGGTATGGAGTTGGCGCTTTTAACGTCAACAATATGGAGCAGATCCAGGCGATTATGGAGGCAGCTCGCGACACCAAGTCGCCGGTGATCATACAGGCCAGCCGTGGAGCGCGCAGTTATTCCCAGGACCGATTCCTCTATCACCTGATGCTGGCGGCCACCGAACTTTACCCCGAAATTCCCACCGTATTGCACCTCGACCACGGTAATAGCGTGGACACCTGCAAATCGGCGATTGCCATGGGGTTCACCAGCGTCATGATGGACGGCTCGCTGATGCCGGACGGCAAGACGCCGTCATCGTTCGAGTATAACGTTTCGGCAACGCGTGAAGTTGTGGAAATGGCGCATGCCAAGGGCGTCACCGTAGAAGGCGAGATCGGCTGCCTGGGCGGCATCGAGGACGGCCATGGCGCGGGCCTGGATGGACTCAGCCACCTTACCGACCCCGATCAGGCGGTCGAGTTCGTTCGTCTGACCGGACTGGACGCGCTGGCCATCGCCATCGGCACCAGCCACGGCGCGTATAAGTTCACTCAAAAGCCCACAGGGGAAACACTCAAGATGGATCGCCTTATCGAAATCCACAAGAGGCTGCCCAGCACCCACCTCGTGATGCATGGTTCGTCGAGCGTCCCAAAAGACTTGCAGGATATCATCAACCAGTACGGCGGCAAGCTGAAGCCGACGTGGGGCGTGCCCGTCGAGGAAATCCAACTCGGCATCAAGAATGGCGTGCGCAAAATCAATGTGGATACGGATAACCGGCTGGCCATTACCGGCGCTATCCGCAAGGTCTTTTGGGAGAAGCCGGAAGAGTTCGATCCGCGAAGTTACCTGAAGCCCGCGCGCGAGGCGATGAAGAAGGTCGTGGCATTGCGCATGACGCAATTCGGCCAGGCGGGCCACGTCGGCGACTACGCTCCCGTACCGCTCGAGGAGATGGCCAAGAGATATAAAGGCAACGGCATGCCAACGGCTGAGAGCGGCAGCTAGAGGCTAGCGCGTAACGCAGACCTGCTTCCCTGGGTCTGCACTAGCCCCAAGAATAGCGGGCGGCGCATACATAGAATCCCATGCTAGCGCCGCCCCTAAAATCTACTGTTGCGGTGGCGCCGGTGGCTGCCCGCCCGGCGCGTGACCCTCCATGCGGCCGCGCCTGCGTTGTTGCATTTCGTCGAACTGTTTCTTCTGGTCGTCGTTCAGTACCTCGCGAATCTTGCCGTTGCTGTCCTCCATGATGCTCTTCATCTTCCCCATCCGGTCTTCTCGGGACAGAGAGGTGTCTGAATGGAGGCTTTCCATCTTCTTCTGACGGTCCTCCAGGATAGGCTTGATTGAAGCTTTCTGATCGTCAGTTAGCTTCAGCGACTTGTCCAGTCTCTGAAGTTGCTCGTCCGGACTCACCGGACCCATGCGATGGCCCTGGCCCATACCCACGCCCGGCGGTGGGGCGGCTTCTTGAGCGTTGACACCCAACGCCACTCCTAGAACGAGCAAACCACTTGCTAGAACGGTCAGGAACCGTTTGTACATAGTCACTTCCTCCTCTCAGAATGATCCTACATGAATGAGGACGTATTGTCGTCCTCTAAGGTTGCACCTCCAGCCTGGACGCCCGCAATTCGCGAGACCTTGAGTGCCGCCGTGGCGCTTCGCAGCGGGGATTGAAAACACACCACTTGGCGAACTTCCACAGGCACAGCAACCCTGGTTAAGAATAAGCAATCTAATAGACTTAATGTCCTCTGCGATGCGGAATTCTGTGTTCAACTCGTAAGATGGCAAGCAGGGCTGCCTAACACGCACATTTGAAAAGGAAAACACCTATGAGACCTGCGGACCTGTTTCCGGCCTGGGGACGTGTACTACGCGGATACAAACCGTTCCTGTCAATCGAGATCACCCGTGAGTGCCCTTTGAGGTGTCCAGGTGGTTACGCTTATGAGCCAGGCCACCTCGGCGCCGCCGGGCCTCTCCGGCAACTCAGCGACCTACGGGGAGAGGCGCTGGTGCATGGCGTGCTGGCGCTGGTGCGGCGATTGCGGCCCTTGCATCTGTCGATCGTCGGGGGCGAGCCTCTGGTTCGGTACCGCGAGTTGGACGTGATTCTGCCCAATCTGGCTGACATGGGCGTGGAAGTCCTGCTGGTAACCAGCGCCGTGCGGCCCATCCCCGCCGCCTGGAACGATCTGCCCAATCTTTACCTGGCAGTCTCAATCGACGGACTTCAGCCCGATCACGACCGCCGGCGTGCGCCCGCAACTTACGACCGCATCCTGAAGCACATCGAGGGACACAGCATCTTCGTCCACTGCACGATTACGAGGCAGTTGCTCCAACGTCCGGGCTACTTGCGGGAGTTCGCGGAGTTCTGGTCGAGGCGGCTGGAAGTACGCCGGCTCTGGTTCAGCCTCTACACTCCGCAGGAAGGCGAACAAAGTGCAGAACGGCTGACGCCGCAGGACCGGGCGCGGGTTCTCGAAGAACTCTCCCGCCTGCGCCTCAGCTTCCCGCTCATGGAACTGGGGGACCGGGTGCTGGCGGGATTCCGACATCCGCCCGAATCACCGCAGCAATGCCTGTTCGCACAGGCCACAGCCTGCCTCTCTGCCGACCTCACGACCCGCATCTCGCCCTGCCAGTTTGGCGGCCGGCCGGTGTGCCGGGAATGCGGCTGCGTGGCCTCTGCCGGCCTCGCCTCGTTCTCAAATTACAGGCTGGCGGGGTTGGTCCAGATCGGAGAGCTCTTCTCGCTTTCGAGGAGAGTGGGCGAGCAGTGGGCTGCCTTCGCAAACCGCGACGCCACACCGCCCTTGCCGGTTGGCAATGGGCAATTGACGCTGGATTGACGACGGCCGATTGCGCCTGTCATTCTGAGCGAAGCGAAGAATCTCGGCAGTTGGTTTTGGATGCTTCGCACAGCGGAGATTCTTCGCTTCGCTCAGAATGACAAGGGAGGGTTGCCCAATCGACAATCGACAATCGTCCATCGTCAATCTTTCTTCAGTGATGCGCGAGTACCTGCCGAATGCGTCGGCCGCCGTCGATGTTGGGGTTGAGGTCGTTCTCTTAAGGAGCCTAGGCTCCAGAATGCGGGGTCCTCAACTCCCAGTTTCCATGCGGCAAAGCCTCGCAGGTGAAACTCCTCCATCAGCCCCAATTTAGCTTCCAAGCTCCTGCTATTCTCGTACCAGCCGGTATGCACGCCGTCGGCATCGCTGTACTGAAACCAGGGCGTGCGCCAGCGTTCATCCCAAAGTCCGTCGAGGCTGAAATGGTCCATACGATTCCGGGCGTCCGAGAAACTGAGGGTGTGGGCTGAGGATGTGTCGCCGTTCGTTACCCATTCCCTGCCGTAAAAGGGGATGCCGAGAAGGAGCTTCTGGCGGGGAACTCGGCGCGTGGCATACTCAAGCGCGGCCTTCACCCAATCGTAGCCCGCCACCGGCCCTGGAGGCGTGGCGTTGCTATGGTGGTCGTAGGTCATCAAAGACATGAAATCGACTACCCGGCCGAGGGCGCGAAAGTCGTAGGGGGCGCCCCACTCGCCACCCCGGAACTCATGCCTCGGATTAAGATCGGGATAGACATCGGAGAAACGAGGGACCACGGCAATGCTGAGCAGGCGGCCTTCACTGTGCAGCCGCGCCGCCACGCGCTGCACAAACCGGGTGTAGTAAGCTTTGTCCGCGGGAGCGATATACTCCAGGTCAAGCTGCCAGCCGACGAAATCATAGCGCTCGGCAAGACGGGCCAGGTTAGTCACGGCTCGCTGCTGCGCCTTGAGGCTGCGCAGCAGCGTCCTGGCCGCGCCCCGGTCAAAGCCCGGATTGACGACCAAGGGCATCACCGCAACCCCGGCGCGCCTCGCCGCTTCAAGCACTACGGGGGGGACTTCTCCCTCCACAGCGCCCCCCTCATCCACGGCAAACGACTGGGGAGCAACCAGGGTCATCTGGGCAAGATGCTCCTCGAGGGACTCGAGCCCCACTGGGCCGGGCGCATAGTAATACATCGCCAGAGGGTTGGCGCCCAACACCTGCACTCGGGCCCTGACCAGCTCCGGGTCGAGCTTGACGGCAGGCTTCACGGCGGGCTTGGCGGCGCGCGAAGGCTGGCTGGCTGCCAAGTTGGGCAATATCGCAACGATTAATATTATGATTACAGTAAAGCGGCTTGCAATCCATCGCATATCCATGAATTCCTTATCAGTTGGGCACGGCGCCCGAGCCGTGAATCCTTCCAGGTCGTACGTAGCCAAACGAATTCTAACACAGTCCTGGACCGTGTGGGAGCGGTGTTAAATGCCCGAAGGGCATTAATATCATTAGCCGTAGGTGAAACCTACGGATATGAAGTCCCCACCTTTCGATCTTCCTCGAACCCGCAGGGGTCGAATGTTCGACCCTTTCAGGGTCGGATACTTCCGTAGCGCTCCGCCCGTAGGTTTCACCTACGGCTAATGATCTTGGGTCCCTTCGGGACCCTAGGCACGTGCTTATCTTACCGCCCATGGGCTTCCCGCCCGCGCCCCATCAGGGGGATTGCCCCCACCGCCGTTTCCAGATGCTCCAAACGAAGAACGCGGGGACGCCGCTGCCGACCAGCGCCACACTCCACACCGCATCGGACCACTGATGATGCAAGGTGTTCGCCAGCACCACAACCGAGAGGACAACAAAGATCGCAGGTACGATTGGGTATCCCCAGGTGCGGTAGGGACGTTCGAGACCGGGTTCCCGGCGGCGCAAGATGAAGATCCCCGCAGTCACCAGGGCGTAAAACAGATACTCCGCGAAGATCACCTTGGTGAAGAGGCCCTCGTACTGGCCGGTCAGGGCGAAAAGACCGGCGATGACGCTTTGGGCCGCAATGGCGGCCGCCGGGGTGCGAAAGCGCGGATGCACGCCGGCCAGGAATTGCGGGAAAAGTCCGTCGCGCGCCTGAGCGTAGGGGACGCGCGACCCCGAGAGGATGGAACCATTCAGCGCCGCAAAGCTCGAGATCATGACGCCGACAGCGATGAAGGCGCCGCCGGCTCTGCCCATGAACTGCCGGGCGGTATCGGCGGCGACGGTGTTGGTAGATGCGATATGGTCAGGGGTCAAAACATAGAAGTAGGCAATATTAACCAATACATAAACAGCGATCACCAGCAGCGTGCCCAGGATAAGAGCGATGGGCATATTGCGCTGCGGGCGCTCCACCTCGCCGGCCACCATGCTCAGGTTGTTCCAGCCGTCGTAAGCCCACAACGCGGCGACGGTGGCCGCGCCGAAGGCGGCGAGCATGCCGCCCTGCGCACCGATCTGCACGTGGGTCCGGAAGTGCTCGAACGAACCGTGGCCAAGCGCCAGGCCGAAGGCAATGATGATGAAAAGCACGAGCAGTTTGGCGGCGGTAAAGAAGGTCTGGGTACGCCCGCTGCGGCGGACTCCCAGAATGTTCAAGCCGGAAAGAAGCAGCACCAGAATCGCCGCGCCCACCTGCCCGCCGGTCAATTGCAGCCTCAGAGAATGACCCGCGATATCGAGGGGCGCTTCCCAGAGCGCTTGTTTCAGTCCGGGGAAGAAGTACGCGAGGTAGAGAAAGAAGCCAGCGGCGATGGTGGCAATCGATCCGCTCTTGGCCACCACAAACTGCGTCCAGCCGTAAAGGAAGCCCGCCGCCGGTCCGTAGGCCCGATGCATGTAAACGTATTCGCCGCCCGCCTGGGGAAGCGCTGCCCCCAGCTCCGCGTAACCCAGCGCTCCGAACAGGCTGAGGACTCCGGCGAGAACGTAGACGACGAGCACGAGCATGGGCGCGCCGAGTTGGCGGAGCATGATGCCGGGTACGACGAAAATACCCCCGCCGATCATCGTCCCAGCCACCACCGATGTGGCCCCGTAGACGCTCAGCCCTTTGACGAGTTCGTGCCGCTTTTCCATCGACCGCTAATTGCCTTTGTTTTCAATAATACTCCCGAAGTGTCCGTCTTTGGAGTGCGGCAGCAAAGCTGCCGCCTTTCCCCTTTGGTACGCGGCGCACAAAACCGGAGTAATAATGCCCTCTCCCAGGGGAGAGGGTGGACTGCGACGGCGTTTTCATCAGCCGTCACGGGCCGGGTGAGGGGTGTCTTCCGTTCTTCGCCGTGCTCAGGGAAGAGCGAATTCAAACGGCAAATGGCAAACGGCAAAATTCAAATGGTTTGCAATTTACCAATGTTTCAAATCTCAAACAATTTGCCATTTGCCATTTGACCTTTGCCATTTTAATTGTTCTTGGTCTTCGCATTCAAATTCAAGGGCTTGACCTGTTCTACGGCTCGCGGAACTGACCCCTCACCCGTCACGCTCCGGCGGATGAAAGCGCCGGAGCTCGACACCCTCTCCCCTCGGGAGAGGGCTGTTGATTCATGGCAGCCGCCCGCTGTAGCCGACTTCTTGTCGCTTGCCAGGCCTCGCCTTGCCGCTCGCAACCTTCAGTTCGTTTCCGCAAGATGTGCTGTTCTTGCCCCTTTCAGCGTTTAATTTGTGCTAATTTGCGCGCAAAACGCGCATAATTTGCACTACTCAAAAAGCGATGTCCTTTGTTTTCAGGTACTTCTTGGCTTCGTTCCCACTGTTTTGTATTTTCTCGCGATCCTCGGCACTTCTCCAATTCGGGCAAGTTCGAACCCTGCCGCATTCCCGCACCCCGGACCCTGGCCGGGACGCGAGTGGCGCCGAAAAGCTCGAATTCTGTCTTTAATGCGCGCATTGTACAACCAAATTTGAGTTCGTTTTGAGTTCGTTTCGAAATTCCATCGTGTGTTTTCAATAACATACTGGCTTCGTTCGTACTATTTTTTGTTTTTTTCGGGTCCCGGTTCTCTCGAGTGTCGGGACTATTGCGCTTTTCCTCGCGGTCCGAGGCCTGCCCACGACAATGTGTCCACAACAAGACCACCATAGTAGGCTATCACAGGAGTGTGAAGATGTCAAGTGGAAAATGCAAAAAAGTGAGCGGACTCTCCCGAATTTCCTCGCCCTGTGTGGCGAGACCACGGGAAGAGGGGTGACTACGACGAAATGTCGATGGGTGCTGAGGGGCCTCTCGACACTTAATGCGATCCCGGTGGCGCCACGCCGGCAGTGGCTAATAGACCGCTGCCGGTGTGTCGCCCTTTGGACTCTGTCCGTCGCGAGATCCCGCCGCTACCGGTCGGTCATCGCGGTCCCGTGAGCGGAGTTCCGAATCGCCCGAAGCCCCGTCGCTGCAGAAGCAGCCTTTGAACGTTTTCTGGGAGGACTACCCTCAGCCCTTCGGTTGTCTCGTCTCCTGTGGCGGCAACGCCCTCTTGTGAAACGTATGGATCGTCGCCATCATGACGCGCGATCTTGAACACCACCCCGCAGCCGTACGTGGGGCTGCATGACGAGGTGTCGCCGCTGCCGATTGTCGTGCTGTAGAGGTTGCCTTCCTCGTCCTGGAGCAGACCTGCGCCCGGATTCGCTCCGTCCGAACCCCCGGTGAAGGTGTAAAGGACGGTCTCTTTGCCCGTTGGACTCAGCTTGAAGGCCACCCCGCAGCCAGTGCCAGCGCAAAGGGGGCCGCTGAAGTCGCCCCCGTAGGCTGTAGTGCCGTAGAGGTTGCCCGCCGCGTCCCGGACCACACCATTGAACGTCTCTGCCCCGTCTGCGCCTCCCGTGAAGCGGTAGAGCACGGTCTCTTTGCCTGTCCTATCCACCTTGAAGACCACCCCGCACCCCAGGCCGGAGCATCCGCTTAAGTCGCCACCGTTGCCGGTCATGCCGTAAAGGTTGCCCGCGTTATCCTGAACGAGCCATCCGTCAGGAAACGCCCCGTCCGCTCCGTTGAAGGTGTGCAGCACGGTGAACTTTCCGGTCCGGTCCAGCTTAAACACCGTTCCGCAGCCGAGGAAGCCGATAGCGGGCTCAACCACGTCGCTGCAAAATCCGCTTAAGTCGCCGCCGTACCCTGCGGCGCCGTAGAGGTTGCCCGCCACGTCCAGGAGCAGGTCTCCGTATGGACCGTACCCGTCCGCACCGCCGGTGAAGGTGTGGAGGATGGTCTCTTTGCCCTTTGGATCCACTTTGTAAACCACTCCGCACCCGGGGAGGGGTAAGCCGGGGCAGTCTCCGCTGAAGCCGCCGGCGACGGCGACGCCGTAAAGGTTGCCTGCTTCGTCTCGAACCAGGCCCGAGGAAGCACCTAATCCGTCCGCACCCCCGGTGAAGGCGTAGACGACGGTCTGTTTGCCGTTTCGATCCAGCTTGAACACCACCCCGCACCCGGGGAATCCCTCGAATTCGGCGCAAGTTGCGTTGCCGTTTACGTCGCCGCCGCCTTCGGTGGTGCCGTAAAGGTTGCCCGCATCGTCCGGAAGTAGACCCGCGAGAGGATAAGCTCCGTCCACTCCTCCCATGAAGTTGTAAAGGACGGTCTCTTTACCCCACCTATCCACCTTGAACACCACTCCGCAGCCGGCGCCGAAGCAATCGCTGAGGTTGCCGCCGTTGAAGGTGGTACCGTGGAGGTTGCCCGCCTGGTCGCGAATTAAGTTCCCTCGGGGGTATTCCCCGTCTGCGCCGATACCGGCAAACGTGTTGATTACGGAATAATTCGGCGCTTCCTGCGCTCGGACGGCAATGGCCGCCGAGAGAAGCACTGCCCCCACCGCCAGCGCGCCGCTTACGGCTCGCCAGCCCCTGACAGAAGTCCGGCCGTGATATCCCATCCTGCTCGTCATAAAGTTCTCCTTTTCGCCTCGCGAAGATTTTGTTTCCCAAGCACTGCACCAGCTTCGGTTGCCTGTCCCGTGGTCGCCAGCCCAGTGATAGTTGATCGTGCCCTCAGACCTGGAAGTCCCGGGTGGGCTCAAACTCCCGTCGCCTGGCTCGCTTGCGTGGGTGGACTATGGGCCGGTTGAGAAGGCGCTTCAATGGACAGCAAGTCCTCTAAAGCGGAAACGAAAGTCCCCGGGCAATTTCCTCTAAACAGGTGAGTTAGGGCCAGATATCCCCCGGGCGGGATTTCGGATTGATTCGGAAATCAAGGAGTGTTAGATTTGATTCGAATGGGTGGGCGCCCCTCGGTAAAACAAGCCCGCAACTCGGCAGAGGTCATTCGCTTCGGCGTTTTTGAGGTGGATACTGTCACGGGTGAGCTGCGCGAGCATGGCCTGCGAATCAAGCTTCAGGAACAGCCGTTTCAGGTTCTATCCCTGCTGCTCGCGCGGCCGGGCGAACTGGTCACGCGCGAGGAGTTGCATCAGAAGCTCTGGCCCGCAGATACCTTCGTGGACTTCGAGCACGGCCTGAACAAAAGCATCAATAAATTGCGGGAAGCCCTCAGCGACGACAGGGAGACGCCGCGCTATATCGAAACCTTGCCGCGACGCGGCTATCGCTTCATCGCTACGGTTAGCAGCGCCCAGCCGCCTTCGGAGCCCAGCGGCCCCCCGGCGGTGTTGGTGGCTCCGCCTGATCCCGTCGTAACTGGCAACCCACGGAGGGCCCGATGGATGACTCCCGCCATCGTTCTTATGCTGGGGGTGTTCGGCCTGCTGGCTTCGGCGCTCTGGTATGGGTTGGCCCGCAGGCAAGTTTTTCCGGCGGTGGGTACGGTCTCCGCTGCGCCGATCCGCTCGCTGGCCGTCCTGCCGCTCCAGAATCTTTCCGGCGATAATGACCAGGAGTACTTCGCTGACGGTATGACCGATGAACTGATCACCCACCTTGGACAGATGGGCGCATTACGTGTGATCTCCCGCACCTCCGTCATGCAGTACAAGGGAACCGCCAAGACGCTGCCGCAAATCGGGCGGGAACTGAGCGTCGACGCCATCGTGGAGGGCGCGGTTTTCCGCTCGGGCAGCCGGGTGCGCATCACCGCCCAACTGATCGATGCCCGAACTGACCACCACCTCTGGGCGCATGCGTACGAGCGCGACCTGCGGGATGTGCTGGTTTTGCAGGACGAAGTGGCGCGCGATATTGCTAATGGGATCAGGCTCGAGCTGACGCCTCAGGAGCGTGCCCGGCTGGCCGGTTCTCACTCTGTCGACCCGGAGGCGCACGAAGCATATCTCAAGGGCCGCTATTACTGGGATCAGTTCACCGAGGCAGATGGGAGGAAGAGTCTCGGATTCTTCCAGCAAGCGATCGGAAAGGACCCGAACTATGCCCTGGGCTATTCCGGCTTGGCCGATTACTACGTCATGATGTACGCCGGCATAGGCGCTTTGCCTCGTAATGAAGCGTGTCCGAAAGCGGAGCCTGCCGCGCTCAAAGCCGTCGAGCTTGACGATTCGCTTGCCGAAACTCACCTCTCGCATGGTGCCATCCGATTGTTCTGCGACTGGGACTGGCAGGGCGCCGAGAGCGAACTCAAACGGGCCATCCAGCTCAATCCGAGCTATTCTTTTGCGCACCGCATTTACGCCGACCTTTTGACGTTTAGCGGAGGAGGAGGGAAAGCTGTTGCCGAAATGGAGCGGGCGGTGGAAAACGATCCGATGTCGGCCGACCTTAACTATATGCTCGGATCTACCTATTACGAGACGCGGCAATACGACCAAGCCCTCAAGCAATACCGGAAGGCGCTCGAAATGGACCCGAAGCGGGCTAATCCGCACAACGGTTTTGGCGATGTATACGCACGGCAGGGGCGGTATGACCTGGCGATCCGCGAGTATCGGAAGGGTCTCGAGCTTTCCGGAGGGCAGACCGAAGCGTTATCCGATCTGGGCTATGTGTATGCCCTCGCAGGAAGGCGACCGGAGGCGCTCGAGATCCTTAAGCAATTGAGCGAGAGGTCTAAACATCGGCTGGTCTCGCCACTCGATCGGGCGGTTGTTTACATAGCTCTGGGCAATAAAGAGCAAGCCCTCGCGTTGCTCGACGAGGCGTATGAGCAGCACGAGTGGGGGATGCTCCTGCTGAAGGCGGAACCGGACTACGATCCCCTCCGCTCGGATCCGCACTTCCAGGATCTAATGCGGCGTGTGGGTCTCTGAGCTGAACCTCGCGGCGGGCGTGTACATGCCCCGGTTTGGCATGTGTGCGATCATGGAGCCTCGCCGTGCTGGGGCGGCACTGGATTGCAGCCGAATCGCCAAGCGGTCGCATAAATCACAAGACGATGCATGCGCCAGCGGCGAACGCCAGTTGCTCCTCTCGGCACATCAAGCGTTTGCCGGGATACGGTCAGGTGAATCGCAATCGGCAAACCCTTCGTCAAAATGGCTACAAGATCGAGTGGCTGGCGGGGCAGGCGGGCCTTGCTTTCCCGCGGCCTCTGCTCGCCCGGCCGTCAGAGAGGCGCGGGGAACGATCGTGACGGTCACGGCGCCGCCCGGGCCCGGCACAGCGCCGTCAGGCCCACTGCCCGCCCGCAATCCGTAGCGTAAACCAAAGTTGTCGAGTCGCCAAACCAAGCGGGAGCAATCGAATTACAGTCACCAACAGTCAGGCGGCGCTTTTCTCCAGTCGAGAATCTCATCACCCAGAGCCGCCAACTGCCCATCTCATCTTGACTGTAAGCCAGCCATTGGCCATCGGGAGAGACAGCGGGATAACGGGTTGGGCGGGAAGAGACCGGGAGCGGCGATATACGGCGGGTTTCGGGATCAAGCGCAAAAAGCGCCGTCGAGCCAACGGTCTCGGCGGCGAAGACGATTCGATTGTCCGGGAAGAAAGCTGCTTCGAGGACGCTCGACTCGTCGTCCCCCGCCTGCCATCCGGCAGCGCCGGCGCTCGTAGCGTTCGGCTTCGGCAGCAACTCCTTGACCCATAGGCCTGAGTGCCCCCGCGCCTCGCGAATAAACGCGAGCCATTTTCCGTCCCGCGAGACAACGGGCTGTTCAGCGTCTTCCTCCTCCATGACGACCCGATCGGGCGTGAATGGCAATTGCCGGAGCGGAAACCGCAGGACCCGCGAACTGGCGGAGGCTAGCTCCACCCAGCCATCGCCCGACTCGGAAGCACTCAGATGGAAGGCATCTGATCCTAAGGCAAGGTTGGTCACCGAACCCCGGTCCAGCGAGGCAATCGTGTATCCGGACCGCACCATCGTAGTGAAAAAAACTCTCTCCCCGGCAACTGAAGGGTCAGTGGCGATACCCGAACCTTCTCGCACCAGGAGACGCGCTGCATAATTCGCAAACAGGCCATTCAAGTGACGCAGGTTGGCACATACACCGGCAGTTACAAGGGCGAGCATCAGAAGCCCAAAGGCCGCGGCCTCGCGTGACTTCAGTCGAACGCGGAGTGCTTCCGGCTGCCGGCTGGAGAGCGCCCAGAGGAGTAAGACCCACAGAGCTGTCAGCGCGCCAAGACGAAGATAAGCTTGGACGGCCAGCCACACGGTGAGAGGGCCCGACCAGCCGCGGTGCACAGGCAGACAGACCAAAGCATAGAGTGCCAGCAGAATAGACGCTTTTCCCCGCTGACCGGTCTCCAGGAGGTAATTCGCGGCCAGAACGCCGGCAACGATTAAGGCGCAGAAGTGGTACGGCGCAGGACTGGTGGAGAGAATCAGGAGCAGAACAACATAGGTTCCCCATTCCAGTTTCTCTTTGGCCGGAGCGACGGGTGAAGAAGAGATGAGCCACAGGGTTGGCACGAACAGCAGGGCTTGACACAACGGCTGAAGGACTGCGTAGGCAACCGGGAGGTGAACCAACGGATGAGGGTTTAGCTCCGGCTCCAAGAGGAACATCCGGTGGAGCAAAGCGGTGAACGAGCTCCAATGAACATCGTAGGGGTTGATCACTTCACCCGCCAAGTAGCGCGGGAGCAACTCAATCGTGTAATAACGCACGGTTTCGAATCCGAAGAGCGCAAGCGAGAGCAAGCCCAGACCCAGCGAGCACAACGCCAATCCGGCAATCGCCCGCCACTGCTTCTTGCGCAGAAAATAGAACAGAAAGAGAGCGGGATAAATCTTGAGCGCTGCGCCACATGCCAGCGTTGCGCCGGCAGCCGCCTTCGAGCCCCTGAAATAGAAGAACGTCGCGAGGGCGAGCAGAAAAGCTATCAGCAAATGTTCCTGCCCAAACAGGAAATTGGTCCGCAACGCGTCTAGAGCGAGAAAGGCAATAATCGCAACCCGACCGAGGCCGAGCTGAACGATCGAGTTCAGCAGGAGGATAGCTCCACCCAGCAGCACGAGATTAAAGACGAGCCACGCGCGCTTTGCCGGCAGAGGAGGAAGCGACGAAAAAGGCAAGACTGGCAGGACGCAAACAGGGGGGTTTGGCGTGAAGCTCACAAGCGGGTGCTCCACACGGGCGTGGTCCTTCTGCCGCTGGAACCAGACCCAGTCATAAACACGCTTGAGTGGATAACCTTGCCGATAGAGTCGGGCAGCCAGATAGTAGCTTGGGAAGTCGGTGTTGAGCGTGCGCCAGGCAGGAACAAACGCCTTCCAGGCAAAAACTGCCAGCAATACTAAAAGCAGCACAGGCTCAGCCCAGCGGGCGCACAGATGTTCAGCATAGGTCGTTGGACCGCCCGCGTGGCTCCGAGAAGGTGCAGAATTTCCCACGCCTTTTCCTCCGACGTCAAACTCCTTTCGCGAGGCGCCATCCGCTGGCTACCCAGCCCACAGCGAAGGTCACCACCGTCCCGATGGCCACGTACCATGTCCAGGCAATGGGCGTCCAAGCCACCACAAAAACCATTACGGCCAGGGCGACCAGCGCGCCGGTCAAAGCGCCCCGTGTGTTGGCGCGCTTGGTCAGCACACCCAGCAGGAAGATTCCCAGCATGCTGCCGTACGGAACGCTGGCAACCGTGAGGGCCAATTCCAGAGCGCTGCGGTGAAGAAGTTGGGCCACCAGGGCGATGCTCACCAGCACCGCGCCCCAGGCTAAGATCATGCCACGTGAGACAGCCATGTAATGCTTCTCGTCGGCGTTGGGGCGAATGAACGGCTTATAGAAATCCATTACCGAACTGGAAGCCAGGGAATTAAAGGCCGCGCTGAGATTGGCCATGCCGGCTGCAATAATGGCTGCGATCAGCAAACCGGCAAAGCCGCGGGGCAATTGTGACACGACGAAGGTGGGAAATATCTGGTCCGCGCGAGCGAAGGTGTGGGTCGGTGGAAAATGCCGGTAAAACGCAAAAAGCGTTACGCCCACCACCAGGAAAAGGGTGAATTGCAGCAGGATGACCAGACCGCTTGCAAGCAGGGCCGCCTGGCTTTCTCGCTTCTTCCGTGCGGCCAGCAGAAGCTGGACGATCAACTGGTCAGTGCCGTGACTGGCCGTGTTCAGAAACGCTCCGCCCACCAGGCCCGACCAGAACAAGTAAGGCTCATGCCAATTGAAATGGAAGTTGAACACCGCCAGCTTGTTGCCTTCGAGATGCGCCATGCGGCTCACCTCCGCCCAGCCGCCGGGGATGGCGTGCAAGGCCAGCACCAGCGCCACCACCGTCCCGGCGAGATAAATGAGCAACTGGACAACTTCGGTCCAGATCACTGCGGTCAGGCCCCCTTCGAACGTGTAGAAAAGGGTCAAGGCGATGACGATGAGCAATGAGGCGACGACGCCGCTTTTGAAAATAACCCCGATGACGATCGCGATGGCGAAAACGCGCACGCCTTCGGCCAGGGCGCGCGTGGTGAGGAAAAGTCCGCTCGTAAAGAGCTTCAGAACCCGGCCGAAGCGCTGCTCGATGAGCTGGTAAGCGGTGAACATCTCGCCGGCAAAGTAGCGGGGAATGAGCGCGAAGCTCACCACGACCCGTCCCACCAGATAGCCAAAAACCAGTTGCAGGAAACCGAGGTTGGAATAGTAAGCGATGCCGGGCGTACTGATAATGGTCAGAATGCTGGTTTCGGCGGTGACAATGGCAAAGGAAATTGCCCACCAGGGCAGGCGGCGCCCGCCCAGAAAATACTCGCGCAGGGTCGGCTGGCTCTTGCGGAAACGCGCGCCGAAGAGGGTAATGGCGGCGAGATAGGCGATCACCACCAGGAGGTCAGGCCAACTGATTGCCACGAAAGCTCCTCAGAAGAAGCCATCAGCTCTCGGCCTTCCGCTTTCAGCAGACAGGCTTCAGGGCATTTAACATATCAGTGACGGGTGAGGAGTGACAAGGGCAGGAGTCAGGATTCAGGAGTCAGGAGGCAGGAAGCAGAAGGCGGAAACAACTCTTGAACGGCAGTGACAGGTGACGAGTGACAAGTGACGAGCAGGCAGAAATGAACCGACTGCCCTCTCCCGAGGGGAGAGGGTGTCGCGCTGCCGGCGTTGTCATCAGCCGGAGCGCGACGGGTGAGGGGTCGTCTGCCCAGTTCAGCATCTCCAGGCAAATTCTCTTTCAGCAGTGACCTCAGCCAGCTACCAGCGGAAGTTCTCCACAAGCATGATGTGGCTGGTATGTACGTCCACCTGGCTGAAGAGAATCCAACGGCCATCCGGGGACACTGCGAGGGGTCCGCCCTGTTTCTCCGGCTTGGCAATCTGCGTTATGCGGCGCGTGGCAAAGCTGAAAAAGTCGATAGTGTCCGTGTTCTCGTTGTAGAAATAGATGCCCTCACCAGTCAGGCCCCAACAATCAATCATTCCTGGCCGGAGTTCCTTCAGAACCAGAGTCTCTTGCCCACCGTCCACAGGAACCTTCCAAAGGCCTCGATACTTCCGCCAGCCTGGAAACTGCAGATTCTTAGAGTAATAAAGCGTTTTGCCATCGCGAGACTCCTGAGCTGCAAAGCCGCCCTGCTTCGTCACCTGCACGGCATGGCCTCCCGCGGACGGAACTCTCCACACCTGCCATGCGCCGGACCTCTTGGAACCGAAATAGATCCATTTGCCGTCCCTTGACCAGGTTGGGGCTGAGGCACTCCGGTCGTCCAAGGTCAGGCGACGCGGCCTGCCACCTTCCGCGCTCATAACATAGATGGCGGCTTGACCTTCGGGCGAGGCTATGAAAGCAATCTCGCGACCATCAGGAGACCAGTGCGGGAAGGCACCCACGGTGACGTGAAAGGAAGTCAACTGCCGGGGATTTGAGCCATCGCTGTTACAAACCCAGATCTCGCCATTTCCAGACCGCCCGTCCAGAAAAGCAATCCTCTTTCCATCCGGCGAAAACTGCGGCGCCGTGTTGAAGCTCGCCGAGGCAATCAGCTTCGTGGGCGGCCCGCTCGGCCTCTCTCCAGCGGGAACCTCGTACCGCCAGATGTTCGCGTTAAATTCCCGCTGCCAATACGCCATCCGGCGGCCATCGCGGGAAAGCGCAAATCCTTCAACGACGTCTGGGGGCACAGGCAATGGCTCCGGCTGGCCACCCGAGGCTGAAACCTTCCACAGGCGGGGTTTGCCACCCAGGCGATCTGATAGGAAAACGATGTAGGCCCCATCCGGCGTCCAATCCAAGCTGTAAATGTACGAGTTGTCAAAGGTGAGGCGCCTCGGTTCTCCGCCCGCCGTGGGCGCCAGGAAGATATCTCCGGCGTCAGCGACGCGAACGAAGGCCACAGTCTGTCCATCGGGGGAGAAACGAGGGAAATTTTCCGGCTGGCCAATCGAGGTGGTCAACGGGCGTTTGTCTTCGGGGTTATCTACGGCGAGCAAGAAGACGACGTCGGACTGGGCGGGTCCGCGGTCAACATAGGCCAGGTATTTCCCGTCCGGAGACCAGTCCAAGGACAATTCATCGAAGAAACCATCGTTCAAGGTGAGTAGTTTACGCTCCGGACCGCCCAGAGCAGGAACAACGTAGATTTCAGCCTTATCATGGTCCTTCCGGCGAAAGGCGATGTAACGGCCGTCTGGCGACCAGGTTGGTGTTTCGTCTTGGGCTGGGTCGGTCGTGAGCCGCAGCGGCCTCCCCGCGCCAATTCGCATCACGTAAACGTCCTCGTTGTAGTCTTTGTCTCCGTACCACGTGAAGGCGATCTGATTGCCATCGGGGGAAAAGCGGGCGTTCTGCTGGAAGCCGCGGAATGTGGTAAGTGAGACGATGCGCATGGGCAGCGCGGCAACTTTGTGGAACTTCTTAAACCAGAGCGCACTGCCAACCAGCGCGATGAGCACGACGCCAGCCAGGGCAATCGCCAAACGGATCCGGTAGCGGGAGAAAATCGAGGCGGCCATGAGAGTGGGCCTGCTTTTCGCGCGCATCTTACGCCCGGGACACGGCCGAGTCAACGCGAAATCGTCGGGAATGATGCCGGCGGGAATACACAGCAAGGTAATTGGTATTACATTAAGGAGAGGCCAGAACGGGCTGGCGGTCGTATAATAGCGGTTCAGACGTTGCAGGCTGCCAGGCTGAAAGCCTCGCGAAGGTGGAGATCGACTTGTTCTTTCGTCCCAAGGTCCGCGTGGAGGACTTCGAAGCGGCGGCGATGGTGCATTTCCCTGCCCTTTACCGGACGGCGCGACTGCTGGCACAGGAGACCGCGGAGGCGGAGGACCTGGTGCAGGAGGTTTATCTGGAGGCGTGGAAATCGTTTCACCGCTTCGAGACGGGAACGAACTGCCGCGCCTGGCTCTTCAAAATCCTCTTTCATCGCCTGCATCATTTTCGGCGGCGTTGGGCAAAGGCGGCCAAGGTGGAGGCGTTTGAAAAGCCCGAGGATCAGGAGAGCGTCGCGGCGGAGCCTCCGATACCGCATGAAATCCATGACGAAGACGTGCTGGGGGCGCTCGAGAAAGTGCCGGCCGATTTCCGGGAAGTCGTGCTGCTGGCGGACGTGCAGGAGTTCTCCTATAAGGAGATCGCCGATGCGCTGAAGTTGCCCCTGGGCACGGTGATGTCGCGCCTGAGCCGGGGCAGAAAGCTCTTGCGGGGAGAGTTGGCCGAAGTAGCCAGCACCTACGGGATCAAGCCGGCGAAAGACCAGGCGAGCACGGGTGAATCCGCATGAACGTCCTCACATTCGACTCGAGACAGTGCGAACGGATACGCCGTCACCTCGACGCGTATCTGAGCAACGAACTCCTGGTGGAAACGACCAGCGAGATTCTGCGGCACTTGGAGACGTGTGAGGCCTGCACGCGGGAATTGGAAACCCGCACGCGGGTGCGCGGCTTCGTGCGCCGCGCGGCCGCAAACCTGACGCCGCCCGAAGAACTTCGCCTGTCAATTCAGCGGCGGCTTCGGGAAACCCAACCGGGCTTGTGGGGCGGATCACGAGAGCTGAACTGGGCTGTGGCGCTGGCGGGGATAGTGGTCATTGTGCTGGGAGCCATAGTGACGCATGAGTGGGTGCGCGTGTTGCGGGGCAGAAGAATCGTGGCCGGCGTGCTTGCCCTGGGCGTCTCGGACCATGTCCAGTGCGCGCTCAAAGGGCACAACTACCCGGAGGTCGCCAACCCGCCGGACGTGCTGCGCAAGAAACTCGGGCCCCAATACGCCGCACTGCTCGAAGTCGTACACCAGAATCTCCCCGGATTCGAAATCCTCGAAGCCCATATCTGCTCGATTCCAGGAAGCTCGCGGAAGTACGTGCATTTCATTACGCGCGGCCGCGGCACGATTCTCTCCGTCATCTTGACTAAAAACGACGGCGCACAACTGCCCGGCGGAGGCGCGTTCCGATCCGCGGCGGCAGGCCATGTCAATCTGTATCAAGCTCATCAGCAGGGCATGAACGTGGCGGGGTTCGAGTCCCGAGGATACCTGGGGTTTGTGGTCTCTGACCTCGACACCAAAACGACCTTGCAGATTGCAGGTGAGCTTGTTCCCCCCTTGAATGCCGCGCTTCAGGTAGCCGGTTAATCCGAAGCGTGAATTGTTCGTTGCCTTCCGCCTCCCCGCCTACCTACGAATACAACCGTCTCCCTTGGGGAGAGGGCTTTGCTTCAGTTCGGATAAGCGACTGTGGGATTTTTTCTGCCAGCGGGAATAGAACCGAACCCGAATGGTATTTGCAGAGTGTGGAAGGAGCTGCTCGCGAATTGAGGGGCTCCACCGGTCCAACAGGGCTTTTCAAAATCAAAGAAAAGGAGATACGTACAGTGAAAATCAATCTGTGTCGCGCCGGCAGCGCGCTGGCGGCGGTACTTCTCGCAACCGCCTGGGCGGCGGCGGGCGAGTTCGGGCGAGGCGTGTACGTGCTGACCAGCACGAATAATCCCGGCGGTAACGATGTCGTCGTGTTCGAGCTCAATAGGGAAGGGACGCCATCGCTAAACATGGTGAATATGTTATCGACGGGTGGTAACGGCGGCGCCAGCACCAACGCTGGAATTCTACAGTTCAACTACGGTCTGGGGGCGGTAGCCAATTACGGGTCAAACACCGTCACCCAATTGGTGCGGGAGGGCGAGTTCATCGGCATCGGACAAACGATCAACCTGGCGTCCGGCTGCGTGAAACCCGACTCCGTAGCGCTCTCAAGGAACCAGCTTTTCGTGGTCGGGACCACTTGCGCGGAAACTCATGCCTGGCCAAGCGGCCACGTGGATGGGCCGGTGGTTGGCCTGAGCGATTCTACCGCAGCGCAAATCGCGGTGGGCAACACTTGGGCGGCCGTCACCCTGTCCGACGGGTCGCTCCTTCAACTGCCGCTCACGTGGCGTGGGACGCTCAGCGGGACGAGCAACTCGATACCGCTCCAGATGGATGCGGACTCCGTGCCACTCGGGGAAGCGTTTTGGGGAGACATACTGGGCTTCACCCCCGCCCACAGCGAGGAGAACTTTGCAATCGTGAACAATGGGGTTGAATACCCGATACCCGGAACGCCCTTTTCCAGCGGCCAGGCCCCCTGCTGGGTGGCTAAAGGAGCGGGGAACATCTGGTATACAGGCAATTCCCCCGGGAAGGCCATCTCCATATTCTTCAGCGACGGCCAAGGCGGGGCGTTTTACAAGTCGGTGCCTTTACCGGGAGCGCCGACCGACATCACGGTATCACCCGACGGCAAATTGCTGGCGGTTATTTACAGTGCCGGAGACGATGCCTATGTGTCTGTCTACTCGATCGACACCTACGGCGATCTGACGCTCGTCGCGACTTCGAGCTCGATTGGCGTTGCTTCGTTTAACGGAGTGGCATTCAGCGAATAGGCTGTGCCGGTCCGGTCAACGTGTTCGCAGCCTCAGAGCGGCCCTTTTGGCCGCCCTGAGGCTTCCACCCCGCGAAAGCGAGACACCGCCTGTGGCTCGCCTGATCCAAGTCTCTCCCGCCAAACGTCTATGATTCCGGCCAGGAGCGGCGGCGAGTTGCCAAGTGCTTTGGAAAATGGCTCCCCTCCTCCCTGAGGAGGGGCTCAGGGGGGTGAAAAGCTGACTTATCATTGACCGGCCACCCCTGCCCCTCCTTATCCAGGAGGGGAGGTCCCATGGGCTTAGGGCCCACCCGGGTGAATGATAATCCGCACGTCATGCCCGCGTACGGGCACGCCATGGCGTGCCCCTACAGTGGCCGCCGGGAGTGATTTCCAGGGGAGCCCCGAACGTCTTGTTCGCCGCGTACCGCGGGAGGCGTGAGCCGCTGCAAAGAAAATACCGTTGGGCGTCGCAATCCAGCCGAAAAATGTTATGATAGGGACGTCAAGGGGGGAGGTTACTTCTCTCCTGTCCCAGCATCCAAGTGAATAGACGACGAAGGTCCAGGAGCGGGTGAGGGGCAGGTAAGATTTTGCTTGAATTGTTTCTCAATCCTTGATATTGAAATGCGACATCTCTTAGGCTTTGATTCGTGCATCAAACATCCAGGGTGTGCGCGCTCCCTAGAGTTTGACGAAGGAAACGAGATGCAGCGCGCCCGGACTCTCAATGGAGTCACAACCCAAACACTGAGGTAGCTTCCCCATGAGGAAAACAATCGCATTTTGGAGCTTCATCCTGCTCGCCAGCCTTCTGGTGTCGGCATCTTTGGCGCAAGCAGCGGTCCGAGTGCAGAACGTCGAGGGGCGAACATTTGCTCGGCAATTGAACGCACCTCCGCAAGAAGCAAAGGCCCCGAGTTGGAAGAGCAGGGACGAATACGACGCGTTCATGGCCATGGCGAACGAGAAGGATCCCAATAAGAAGATCCAACTGGCCGACGCGTTCGTCACGAAGTACGCCAACTCGGATTTCAAGGACAGCGTCTACGTCATCGAGATGCAGATTAACCAGCAGCAGAACCAACCGGACAAGGCAGTCGACGCTGCCCACAAGGCTTTGCAGGCCAACCCTGATAATCCCGACGCCTTAAGGTTCTTGAGCTTCGTATTTCCGTTTATGTACAAGGCCGATGCGCCTGACCATGACGCAAAGCTGAGTGAGGCAGAGACCGAGGCCAAGCACGGACTCGAGGTAGTGCAGAAGCTCCAAAAACCCGCCAACCTTCCCGAAGACCAATTCAACCAGATTGTGAAAGGCTTACGGGACGTGTTCAACGGGACAATAGGGTTTGTGGACCTGCAACGTAAAGACTACACGGGCGCAATCACCGCCGATAAAGCCGCCGCCGAAGATAACCCCAGCGATTGGTACGTTTTCTATCGCATGGGCTTGGCCTACCTGTATGGGAATCCTCACGATTACGATAATGGGATCTGGTATATCGCGCGCGCTTACGAGTTGGCGAAGACAGCCGGTGACGCGAATGCCGCCGAGTTCGAGAAGTACCTCAAACAGACCTATGTTGGTTACCACGGCAACGAAGATGAATTGCCGGACATCGAGAAAGAAGCCGCTGCTGCCCCGAACCCTCCCAGCGGGTTCAAAGTGAAGGCGATGGAAGCCCCGAAAGCTACCGGGAACCCTCTGGTTGATGCCTTTAATACCATGACGTATCCTCTCAAATTCGGGGGGGAGACTGCACAAAAGCAGTGGGATGGTCTGAAGGGTCAACCGATCGGGCTGGGAGGGGTTATCGCCAGTGTCGACAAGGGCACTGACCCCGGAACTTATCTGGTCCGCATCGACATCCTGGACTCGTCCAAGGCTACCCCAGGCGTCTACGACATTGAGTTGAAGGACTCGAACCAACCGAATGTCAAGAACCTTGTGCGCGGCGATGCCGTCACTTTCAAGGGCACGGCGGACTCTTACACTGCCACGCCCAATGTGTCAATCACGGTAGTGGGCGAGGTCACCCAACCGGACCCGCTGCCGGATAAACCTCCGGCCAAAGAGAAGCCCGCGCCTACTCACCACAAGACTACAAAGAAGCCTACGAACTAGGGCACAATTCTCCTGCCGAAGGAGCCAGCGCCAAGCCTGGAGGCTTGGCGCTGCGCTCCTGAATCTTCCCTTCGCGATCGCCCCGCCCTAGCCACTGATCACCTTATCTCCGATTCCCGCCGCCAGAAATCCCCCGTCCACCGCAAGGATTTCACCGGTTACAAAACTGGCGCTGTCGGAAGCCAGGAAAATAGCGGCGCCCTGGATTTCGTCGAGATTCCCGAATCGCCTCATGGGTGTGCGGGTGAGAATGGCAGACTTACGGCCCGGCTCATTGACGATGTTGACATTGAGCGGCGTCTCGAATACTCCCGGCGCTATCGCATTCACCGTAATTCCGTAGCGCGCCCATTCCGCAGCCAGGCAGCGCGTCAACAGCACGACCGCGCCTTTACTGGCGCAGTACGCCGTGGCTTCGTAGTTGCCCACCAATCCGCCGAGGGAAGAGATGTTGACGATGCGTCCCTTCCCCTGGTCCTTCATCACGCGGCCCACCATTTGACAAGCCAGCCAGGTGCCTTTCAAGTTGGTGTTCAGGATGCGGTCCCAATCCTCGTCGGCCATTTCCAGTGAGGGAACTCGCTTGGTGGTACCGGCGGAATTCACCAGGATGTCAATTCCCCCCAGTTGCGCAATCATCAAGTCAATAACACCCTGGATGTCACTGCGGCTCGTCACATCGGCGGCAGCTTCCACGGTCCGGCGGCCCAGGGCGCGGATTTCCGCGGCCGTCTTCGCCACTTCCCCGCCCCGGCGGCTGACCGCCACCACATCGGCCCCGGCCCGAGCAAAACCCAAGGCGATCGACCGGCCCAACCCACTCGTGCCGCCAAACACCAGTGCCCGCTTGCCTTGCAAACTCAGCCCTTGGTAGTCGCTCACAATTGTTGCCCTCACGTTTTAGGATGCCAGCCACCAGCGTACCACATTCACTCGCGCCGGAAACGTGTTAGGATTATCGCGACGAATGTGGGGAACTCTACGCGAGGTCAGCTTTGAATGGACTCCTCGGAACTAACTCGACTGTATGATTTCAGCGGGCAAACGATTGTGATCACCGGCGGGACGGGAACCCTGGGAGGCGAAATTGCCTGCGCGCTGGTAGGATGCGGAGCCAATGTGGCTATCCTGGACCGCAATCTGGACCCCGCCCAGCACATCCTGGAACTTATGGAACCAAGGGCGAATCACGCCGTGGCGGTTCGCGCGGACGTGCTGAACGTGGACAGCTTGCGGGAGGCCTCGAAGATTATTCTGGACAAGTTCGGCGTCGTTCACAGCCTGGTCAACGCCGCAGGAGGCAACAATCCTCGGGCAACCACGACTCCCAACCTTTCCTTCTTCGACCTGCCCTCAGAGGCTTTGCGCTGGGTGTTCGATTTGAACATCCTGGGAACCATGCTTCCCTGCCAGGTGTTCGGCAAAGCCATGGCGGAGAAAGGCGAGGGCATCATCCTCAATGTCTCCTCCATGAACGCCTTCCGGCCCTTGACTCGAATCCCCGCCTATTCGGCCGCTAAAGCCGGCGTCAGCAACTTCACCCAGTGGCTCGCCGTCCACATGGCCCAGGTTTATTCGCCGCGCATTCGCGTCAATGCCATTGCGCCGGGTTTCTTCCTGACCAACCAGAACAGGTTTCTCTTAACCGACGAGAAGACGGGCGAACTGACCGCGCGCGGCAAGTCGATCATCGACCACACGCCCATGGCGCGCTTCGGCCAAGCAGAGGATCTGTTTGGGACAATCCTCTGGCTCCTGTCGCCGGCTTCGGCATTTGTCACTGGAATCGTCGTGCCCATAGACGGCGGCTTCTCAGCGTTTGGCGGCGTCTAGGTCCAAAGGCAGTAGGCAGTGGGCAGTAGGCAGTGGGCAGTAGGCAGTAGGCAGTGGGCAGTAGGCAGTGGGCAGTAGGCAGTGGGCAGTAGGCAGTGGGCAGTGGGCAGTAGGCAGTAGGCAGTG